>MDTG01312190.1_pt1 | contig 80989 bp, 89 predicted proteins | sample 811421 | NCBI WGS metagenome assembly MDTG01 (sample SAMN05326645, study PRJNA326480) | marine metagenome | isolation source: seawater | place: Pacific Ocean: South East | collected 2011
AATAGAGCTCTTGTCTTTTATGTCAAGAATGATTGTATCCTGTGCTTTCATTTCTTCGAGACAATCTTTAATAATTGTAATTAGTTTTTTTTTAGGCATTAATTACTTTACCTCAGACTTCCTCAATTGAGAAGAAGATTGATAATTAAGTTTTGTATGTATGAATACCCAAGCTGGTTTTTTGTGAGAAACTAAACTAGTTGAGTCTGACTCATCAACCCGGTGTGCCTTATATTTATTTGCAAAAAGCGATGAGGTCACATTAAGTGATGAGCTTGGTCTATCAATTATTGCTATTGGTATCAAACTTGTGATTTTTTCCCATTCGCGCCATAAATGAAATTGATTTAGATTATCAGCGCCCATGACCCATACAAACTTGGTCCCTGGATAGCGAGATTGAAGGTATTCCACAGTACCAATGGTGTATTTGATTTGCGCATTTAGTTCAACTTTACTAATTAATATGTTGCTTGAGTTAATAATTTTATTTGCCGAAGACACTCTATGTTCGAAATCATACAATAAATTATATTTTTTGAGTGGATTTCTTGGACTGATAATCCACCATATTTGATCTAAGCCCAATCTTTGTAATGCAATTTTACTAATGTTTAGATGGCCATCATGCGCGGGATTAAATGATCCACCCAATAGCCCAATTTTTTGACTTGAACTAATTGCTCCACAACTACCTATAATCCATCTTTTTATTTTGGGATTGCTTATCATTTTCTTAGTCGTCAAGGCCTTGTCTGTCCATTACCATAGACAGTGTATTTAAACGTAGTCAGCTGCTCCAGCCCAATCGGACCTCGCGCGTGCATTTTTCCTGTGGAAATTCCAATCTCAGCACCAAATCCAAATTCACCACCATCAGCAAATTGTGTTGATGCATTTAATAGTATTATAGAACTTTGAACGTGATTAAAAAAATATTCCCCTATTTTTTTATCCTCGGTGATAATTGCTTCTGTATGACCAGTACCATATATTTTGATATGTGAAATTGCCTCATCTATATTATCTACCACTTTTACTGATATAATTGCGTCAAGATATTCAGTAGCCCAGTCTGATTCATTAATTTTCTCTGTCTGAGGGAAAACGTCTTTGATCTGATTACTACCTCTTATTTCGCAGCCGAGGCTGGAGAGCTTGGATAGTATTTTTGGCAGATATTCCTTATAAACTGATTTATCAATCAAGAGTGTTTCAGCTGCTCCACAGATTGAGGTTCGTCTCATCTTCGCATTGGCCGTAACATCAATTGCTTTTTTAATGTCAGCTTTTTCGTTTATATAGATATGGCAGATACCTTCAAGATGTCCAAATACAGGAACTCTCGCTTCACTTTGTACTCTCGCGACAAGACTTTTACCACCTCTAGGAACAATAATATCAATGCTGGAGTCAAGTCCACTTAGCATAAGGCCAACCGCATCTCTGTCTTTTGTGGGAACGAGTTGTATAGTATTATTATCAAGAGACGTCTTTTTAAGAGCTTCCTTGATTGACTGATAAATTGCATGACTCGAGAAGTAACTATCTGACCCACTTCTTAAGATCGAGGCATTCCCCGACTTTAAGCATAAACTGGCTGCATCTGCAGTTACGTTTGGTCTACTTTCGTAAATAATTCCTATAACACCAATTGGGGTGCTAATCTTCTTAATTTGCAACCCATTTGGTCTGTCCCAGCTTCCCAATATCTTTCCAACAGGATCATTCAGCTTTGCAATATCCCTTATGCTTGAAGCAATATTTTTAATTCCAATCTCATTGATAGACAACCTATCAATCATTGCTTCAGATAGATTATTTGATCTCGCAATTTGGATATCTTTCTTATTTTCAGACAGAATTTCCTTCTTACTGCTTTCAATTTCATCCGCCATAAAGTGTAACGCATTATTCTTTTCATCACTAGATGCGGTACAAAGCTTCTCATTAGCAACTCTAGCGTTTAAGCCAATCTCATGCATTATTTTTGTCATATCATCAGTCAAGTTAATCTCCCATATCTGAAATAACTAGGTCGTCACGGTGAACCAATGCAGACCTCCCTCTATATCCCAATATATCTTCGATCTCCAGTGTATTCTTTCCTTTTATATTAAGGGTATCATTGATTGAGTATGCTGATAAGCCTCGTGCAATTTCATTATTCTCATTATCACATATTACTACGGCATCACCCCTTTCGAAATTTCCTTCTGCAGAAATTATTCCAGCAGGAAGCAAACTTTTTCCCCTAATTAGGGCAGTCTTTGCGCCTTGATCAATAAAAATTCTTCCATTGGGAGTGAGCATACCAGATATCCATTTTTTTCTCGCTAAATGAGGGGTCGTTTTCGCAATAAAATGAGAAATTTTTGCACCATCCATTATAGATTTTATCGGGTTATTGGCCTTACCATTAGCAATTATCATATTTGCGCCGCCATCCATGGCGATGCGAGCGGCCTCAATTTTTGTTATCATTCCACCAGAACCGTAATCATTATGGGTATTCTTTGCCATGCCTTGGATCTCTTTGGTAATATTCTTTATCTCAGGTATGTGTATAGCATCGGATTTATCAGGCGGTAATGTGTATATTCCATCAACATCTGATAAAATTACGAGGCAATCAAAGCTTGACATTGTTGTAACCCTTGCGGCTAGACGATCGTTATCACCATAGCGTATTTCAGAAGTCGCAACTGTATCATTTTCATTAATTATAGGGACAACATCATTATCTATCAGCATTGAAATAGTATTTCTTGCGTTTAAATAGCGCCTTCTTCTTTCTGTGTCTTCGATGGTTAAGAGAAGTTGCGCAACTTTTATGTTATCTTCGGAAAATGCCTTTTTTATAACACTAATTAGCTCAATTTGCCCGACAGCTGCTGTGCCTTGAGCCAAATCTAATTTAAGTTTTTCATTCCTTTTTAAATTTAGGATATTTTTACCTAATGCGATAGCTCCCGACGTAACAATTATCACATTTTTAGACGCACTTTTTAGATTTGCGACATCTTGAACAAGACTATCTAACCACTCTTTTCTAATTGAACCTGAATCATCAACAATAAGGCTTGAGCCAATTTTAATCACAATGTTTTTATAGGCATTTAATTGTTTTATGGTAGCCATTCTTCTTTCTTTTTCTCTTCTTTCTTTCCCTTGTTTATTACTTCTGATAATTTATTCTTTAGCTCCGCGATCCCTCTATTCATCTCAGCCGAGATAACGATTACATCTTTTCCAATTTTACCACTAAAATTGTTAATTTTCTCTTGAATATCGTGATCGTCATATAAATCAATCTTATTTAATATTATTATTTCTTCTTTATTGTGAATTTCATTTCCATATTCGAGTATTTCATTTCTGATAACTTCGTACGATTTAATAATATCATCTTCTTCCAAGGATATTAGATGTAGAAGTGCGGGGCATCGCTCTATATGGGATAAAAATTTATGCCCAAGTCCAATACCCTGGTGAGCCCCTTCTATCAATCCAGGTATATCTGCAATGACAAAAGTTTCATCCTCATGATTTACAACGCCAAGTACGGGGTTTAATGTTGTGAAAGGGTAATCTGATACTTTTGGATTTGCGTGGCTAAGTTTACTTAATAAAGTAGATTTACCCGCATTTGGTAATCCAATAATTCCAAAATCGGCAATCAATTTCATTCTTAGCCATATCGTTACCTCTTCCCCTTCTGTGCCACTATTGGCACTCCTTGGAGCTCTATTTGTTGAGGACTTAAATCTTGTATTGCCGAACCCACCACTTCCACCTTTCGCAATCATAAAAATTTGATCAACTTCTGTTAAATCGGCAATAATATCTTCTTTCAATTCATCATAAATTTGCGTTCCTAACGGTACTGGTAAAAAAAGATCCTTACCTCCATGACCAGTTTTATTTTTACCTGATCCATCTTTTCCGCGTTCGGCTTTGAAATGTTGACGAAATCTATAGTCAATGAGAGTATTTAAACCGTCAACTGCCCTAATATAGACATTTCCACCGTTGCCCCCATCTCCTCCATCCGGTCCACCGAATTCTATATATTTTTCTCTTCTGAAGCTTGCAGCACCATTTCCACCTCCCCCAGCTTTTATGTGTATTTTTGCTTCATCTAAAAATTTCATAACAATAACTTACCAGTAATTTGACATAATGGCGTAAATCAACTTAATTGTACTAATTATGGTTTGTAAGAGGGAGTTTTCTTTTAGTTTATTTCAATAACGCTAATGGTTCTTCGACCATTTCTCTTATCTGTAAATTTCACTGCACCAGCTTTGGTTGCAAAAATTGTGTGATCTTTTCCGATACCTACATTCTCACCGGGGTGCCATGTAGTGCCTCTTTGTCTAATAATGATATTACCTGGAATCACTTGTTCACCACCAAACTTTTTAACACCTAGTCTTCTTCCGGCTGAGTCACGCCCGTTTTTTGATGATCCACCTGCTTTTTTATGTGCCATGATTTCCTCTATTTAATCGTATCGATATATTTATACTACGAACTAATTCTTTTTAGTAGTTTTTTTTGCTGGAGCCTTTTTTTCAACTGCTACTTTTGGAGCTACTTTTTTCGCTGGAGCCTTTTTTTCAACTGCTACTTTTGGAGCTACTTTTTTTGCTGGAGCCTTTTTTTCAACTGCTACCTTTGGAGCTACTTTTTTTGTATCATTTTTTATCGGCTTATCTTCTTTTGCAGCTGAGGGCTTTGATGTTTTTCTCTGTCCTGTAGCGGAAATATCTATTATCTTCAGCTTTGTTTGAAATTGTCTATGCCCAATTGTTCTTCGAGAGTTTTGCCTTCTCCTCTTTTTGAAGACTATAATTTTTTTAGCCCTGTCCTGGCCAACTACTTCTGCCGTCACAGTAGCGTTCTCGATGTATGGCGTCCCAATTATTGTTTTTTGACCCTCTGTTATCATCAAAACTTCCGTGAATGTAACCGTGCTACCCTCTTCATCAGGGAGTTTTTCTATGATGATGATATCATCCTTATTTACAGAGTATTGTTTCCCACCAGTTTTTATAACTGCTGTCATTAGTATTCATCCAAATTTATAATAGTTTAACGATAGTTGTTTTTAGTTATACAACTATTTAATATTTTAAATAGGTTAAGTCAACTTTTCTTTGTCAAATACAAAAAAAATTTGTTACCGTATGAGACCCCATAAACAACTGATAAATGAGGAGATCCTGTGATGAAAACAAGAGCTATAGTATTACACCAAAACGGTGATGCCGATCAAATGATATGGGAAGAGGTTAATCTTTCTAAGCCAGAAGAAGGCCAGGTTATCATAAAACATGAGTTTGTTGGTTTCAACATGATAGATACATACCATCGTTCAGGTGTATACCCAACACCTTCTAAGCCATGTTTTCTTGGAACCGAAGCATCAGGGATTATCGAAAAAGTTGGTATGGGTGTTGAGGGTCTTAATATTGGTGATAGAGTTGCATATGCCGGCAGTAGCAGCGGTCTTGGTTCCTACTCAGTCTCTAGAGTTATAAATGCAGATGACTTAATCAAAGTTCCAAATTGGATGGGATTAGATGTTGCTGCAGCTATATTAACAAAGGGAAGAACTGTAGAATATTTGTTCAATAGAACGCATAAATTGCAAAATGGGGATATAATATTGTTCAATGCTGCTGCAGGTGGTGTTGGTCAGATAGCGGGTCAGTGGGCTAGTTCAATTGGCGCAATACCAATTGGAGTTGTTGGTTCAAAAGATAAAGAGCAGTTTGCTCTAGATTCAGGATATAAATATGTTTTCAACATGCATGAACATGACATAGTCAAAGAAGTAATGGCCATAACAGACGGAAAGGGTGTTGATGTTGTTTATGATTCTGTAGGAAAGACAACATGGAATAATTCTCTAGCTGTAGTCAAAAAGTTAGGGCTTGTTGTTAGTTTCGGAAGCGCATCAGGTAACCCCCCATTATATGATATTGCAAAAGATGGAGTTAACAATTCAGCATTCATACACAGAGCGACAATGGTCAATTATATGACTACCCCGGAAATTGGCAGAAAAAGTGCTCAAAGTGTTTTTGAAATGATTAAAAATGGAAGCATTAAACTCAATCTAAATATGGATTATTATCTTGATGATATTATCTCTGTTCACAAAGATGTTGAAGCACGGAAAACAGTTGGGCAGATTGTCATGAAAGTTTAAATATATTTCTGTAAAATACTCAAATTATCGAGAGATGGTGATAATTTACCAGAATGTATATCTTCTGTAATATTTACAATTTCTCTATTTATTGGGGTATCAATACCATATATTTTACCTAAATCCGAGACGAGACCGTTTATTTCATCGACCTCGCTATACCTACCTTTGATATGATCATGCAATACTGCGTCTCTTGCATTTGGACCAATATCTTTTATGAGCTTATCTAACATTAATTCAATGGGATTATTTGACCCATTTAATTGTTCTTCCGTTAACCCAAATATTGGTACAATTTTGTAACCATGCCTTTGGCCCACTGTGAGTGCCTCTGTACCGATCTTCATTACTAGCTCCTTCATGCCCGGAATTTTAAATCCATCATAGAGGTTCGACCCAAGCGATGCAAAAGGTCCCATACACATCGCATTGATTATTAATTTCATCCATTTTGCAGAAATTATTTCTTCAATAATATCAACATTACCAACTAAGCTTAATATTTCCTCTATCTCAACCAGCCTTTTTTGTGTTGAATTGTTCTCGGCTCCGATACCAAACCAAGTTTTCTCGTTCGGGGTGTCTCTTTGGATAATTCCTGGGATGAAAAGTTCAGAGGAGCATTCCACGACGCACGCTATTGTCCTCTCTACACCTATAATGTTTGAGATTCGTTCTGCTGTCATTGCATTTTGCACACCAACCAAAATACCATTGGACGCTAAGTATGGCTCTATTAATCTTGTCACCCATTGAGTATCGTATGCTTTAACAAACAAAAATACATAGTCAAATTTTTCATTCATTTCAGCCAGAGTACAAAAATTATGGACTTTCACAGGTATATTTCTTATTTCGTTGGGTAAGTTTATCGTTAACCCATTGTGTTTCATAGCAAGTACGTGATCAGGCCATTGATCAAATAGAGTGACATTATATCCTGCTGATGTTATGTCAGCAGCAGCACAAGAGCCGTTTGCGCCTGTTCCTAATATTGCTATTTTTTTTTCTTTTAACTTCATATTAAGCAGAAATTTCCGTTATCCAACAGCATTTAGTAAGGAATTCTTACTCCTTGCCAGTCAATTATTTTACCGTTGTCTGTTTGATCGATATTATTGAGGATGCTGATTAAGTATTCGGCAGCTTCATCCCTTGTAAATACCTTCTTATTCCTTACCCTTTGAGTAAATGGCTTCGATAGTTGAGTGTCTACAGTGCCCGGGTGCAGTCCAACGCAAATAGCATTTCTATTGCTGTAAGAAAGTTCAATTGATAGTGTTTTAATAAGCATATTAAGAGCTGTTTTAGCGGATCTGTAGCTATACCAACCTCCAAGATTATTATCTGAGATACTTCCCAATCTTGCAGACATAAAGGCTATTATTGATGAGCTGTCTTTTGTTAGTATTGGAGCAAAATATTTAGTTATCATGAATGGTATGTAGGTATTAACCTTAAAGATCTCCTCAAGGTAACTCAAATCAATTTCCTTGTAAGTTCTCTCAGGTGTGTGATCCTTCGTATGCAGCAAACCTGTAGCATTGAATACAACGTCTAGGTCACCAAATTGATCCTTTATTTCATTCGCACATCTTGCTACTGAGCCCTCATTTAGCATATCCATCTCGAATTGATTTTTTTTTGTTTTAGACCTAACGATTTCAATTACAACGTTTTCTGGATCTAGCTCTTTTATCTTTTGTGATACTGTGGAACCTATACCCCCACTAGCGCCAATTATGGCTACTTTTGCTTTGCTAAAAATATTTTTATTTTCTATATTAATCATAACAATCCTATGTATTCATTATAATGAATAATTCGACTAAAAAAAATAAAACTTTAAACTATTTACTAGAGGTAAACGTTACTTATATGTTACTATTCAATATATATAAACAGAATCGTGACAATGTTAGAAATAAGTAAGGATTTTATCAGAAATTTTCAAGCTGAAAAGAAGAAGGAAGATTTTGAAATTATTTTTAACTACTATGCACCAAAAATTAAATCACTATTGATGAGAAATGGTGCCGACGTTAATACTGCTGAGGACATAATGCATGATACGATGATAAACATATGGGATAAAATACATATGTACAATGCAGAAAAAGGATCATTCAGCTCTTGGATTTACACAATTGCAAGAAACAACAGGATCGATTTGTTAAGAAAGAAATCATCTCAGCCATACACAGACATCTACGAAATTGAAATTGCATCCGAAAGTGAAGACAGTCAAGATATTGCCGAACGTAAGTCTACGACAGAACAAGTCAAAAACGCTATAAATTTGCTTCCAGAAAAGCAAAGAAAAGTGATTGAGCTTTCTTTTATTAATGATATGACCCAAGATGAAATTGCAACAGCATTACAGATCCCTATCGGTACAGTCAAGTCACGTATGAGGCTAGCTTACCAAAAAATGAAAGACAACCTGAAGGAAATAACAGCATGAAAAATTGCCCTGATTTAACAACAATAATATCTTACTCAAGTGGTTCACTCGATACCACCTTTGCGATGCTTGTTTCATCGCATATTGAAAAATGTGATCACTGCAACAAACAAATAAAAAGTTGTCAAGAAATCGGTGGCAGCATGCTTGAGTCGAGTGAAGGGGAAGCCCTCAGTAACAATTCGTACGAGATTTTTTTAGATAAACTTCATGACAATAAAGTCATTCCTAAAGCCGATATATTATCCAAAAAATTTGATGCAGATAGTGAAGTTCCAATCTCATTGCAGAGATTAATTGGAAATGATTTAGATAATCTCAAGTGGTCATTTTTAGCACCTGGTATCAAAAAGAGTCGTATCAAGTTGCGTGGTCCGGAGAATAAACATTTAACTTTTCTAAAAATTAAATCAAAAAAGAGAATACCTGAGCATAGCCATGCCGGCAGCGAGTTGACGTTGGTTCTCAAGGGTGCTTTCGATGATGAAAATGGAAGATACATTGCAGGAGACATTGCAGACCACGATCATACGTCAAAACATGAACCAATTGTAACTTCAGACGAAGACTGTATCTGTGTAATTGCAACTGACGGCCCATTAATATTTAATAGTCTTATTGCAAATATATTCCAATCTATATCTCGAATTTAAATGACTTTACATTGGCGCTCAGCATGGGTTACTGGAGCTAGTTCTGGAATAGGACGTTCCATATCACTAGAGTTAGCTAATCAGAATACAAAAGTCTATGCATCCGCAAGAAGCTTAGATAAGCTATTAGAATTGAACAAGCTAAATAGTAATATCCAAGCAGTAGATCTTGACGTTTCAAAAATTGAAGATGTTAGAGAAAAAACCAAGTTTTTTTTAGAAGAGAATAACATTCCAGACTTGGTTATCCTAAATGCCGGTGTCAGTAAGTTATTCACACTTGATAAGATTGATGAAAAATATGACGAAATTGTTAGCTCTATGGACATAAATTACTTCGGGGTAATTAACTGTCTGGCAGTTTTGCTTCCTCCAATGATGGAAAGAAAGAAGGGGCATATAGTAATTATGTCATCAGTAGCAGGATACAGAGGACTGCCTAATTCGATTGCTTACAGCCCATCAAAAGCTGCACTAATTAATCTTGCTGAAATTATGAGAAATGAGCTTAGTCCGATGGGAATCAAGGTATCAATAATTAACCCAGGATTTGTTGATACAGACGCCACACGCGTGAACAAATTTCGTATGCCAGGAATAGTTACAGTTGAATATGCTGCAAAAAAGATAATGAAAGATTTGAAAAAATCGAGATATGAAGTGGCTTTCCCGTTTTTTTTCACTCATTTTATGAAATTTTTGAGGCTCTTACCTAACAATTTATTTTTCTTTATCATAAGAAAATTTGTTTGGAAAAGATAAATTTTAGCTCATATGACTAAATTTAAATATGCTAATTCGGATTGAGTCCTCATAAAAACCCGCCTCGCAGTATGAAAGATAGTAATTCCAAATTCTCCTAAATCTCTCATCATAGCCCATATCTCTTATCTGGGGCCATTTTTTATTAAACTGTTCTCTCCAAATGGATAGTGTTTTTACATAAGAGTGATTAAAGTCCTCAATTACTTCAATATTAAGTTGTTTCTTCTTTGCAATTTTTTTTAGCAGGTCTTTGCTTGGCAGGAAACCGCCTGGAAAGATATATTTTTGAATAAAATCAACCTGCTGGCTATATTCCTCAAATTTTTCGTCTGCAATTGTTATCCCTTGAATAATTGCATGGCCATCTCGTCGCAAGCACTTCTTGATTGTTTCAAGGTATATTGGCAAATATTTACTTCCAACAGCTTCAATCATTTCGATTGAAACAATTTTATTATACTTACTGTTTGTTTTCCTATAATCCTCGAGCTTGTAATTACAGTGTTCGATACCATTTGTTACGTCAAGATTCTTCGCATACCTCAATTGCTCTTCAGAAATTGTAATTGCATCAATATTTACCTGATTATTTTCAAATATATATTGAGATAGCGCTCCCCAGCCACAGCCAATTTCTAGAATTTCTTCGTTATTCTTAATTTCTAAATAGGCATTTATTTTTTTGAATTTGTTTTCTTGTGCCTGCTCAAGAGTGACGTGTTCGTCATCAAAATGTGCGCTCGAATATTGCATCTTCTCATCCAACCACTCACTAAAAAAATTATTTCCCATATCGTAATGGGCACGAATATTTTTTTTTGCACCTCTAATGCTATTCCATCTTAATAAATGTAAAAAATAAGAAATATTAAATCTAAATACTTTTAGTGGAGCCATTTGATCAAATTTTTCTTTATTCCTCAGATAAAAGATGAAAAATTGTTTTAGATCTGAGCATTCAATATCACCATTTACATAACAATCACCAAAAGCATTCGGGCCACTGGTAAAGTAATTCCATATTATCTTATAATTATTCAATTTGATTGTAAGCTCTGAATTATCAGACCCAATTATGTGATCTGTGTTATCTGGAAAAATAATTCTCAGAGAGCCATTTGGCTCCCAATTAAATAATTTTTTGAAGTATTTCTTAATCATCAATATCTAGGTAATATTTTTATTTTTTATATAATGTATTTGTAACTTAGGTGCTTGAGGTTTCTTTTTAAAGCTCATTCCCTTAAAAAAGAGTTTTATTGCCTCATAATGTATAGCAAAAATCACTTTAAATGTTAGGAGTAAATTCTTTCTAACAGTCTTAATTATATTCTTATCAGAATAGTCAATTTTTTGTCCTGTAAAGTGCGCCACAATCACCGGCTGACTCTTTACGCGTAGGTTTATTCCAATTTGAAATGTGTTAGTATTATTTTTAATTTGGAAAGAATATATTCCATCATCGTTGTTAAAAGGTGAGATAAACAATTTTTTTTCACATTCCTGAGATATGATCCCTTTCATCTTTTTTATCACAGGTATGACATATACCACTCTCTGGCCAAAAGTATTGTTTACCTCATAAATTACAAGTTTAATTTCATTTTCTTTGTTATAACCAAGATATATTGTTATCGGATTAAAAACATAACCAAAGACACGGGGGTAAGCGATCATTGAAAATTTTACTATCTTCTCTCCTGCGGTAATATTTCTTTTGATTTCTTCAAGAAAATCTTTTATGGGTTTTCCATTACCATGGTCTTTATCGTAAATACTAAGTAAATTAAACTTGTTATAGGATAGGAGTTTTGTCTTCTTATTAAGTTTTCCAAATTCATCACAGCTTAGCATCAAGGCAAAAACACTATATGAGAGTCTATGTCTTATCGGGCTAATACGTTTATGAATTACTTTGCCCACTAATATATTATTTTTAATCATTAAATTGAAGCATATGACTAATTACACTGCTATCCTATTCCAGCTTTTATCTATTGTCCACGGTCTGTCCTCTTTGGTTATATCTTCACCCACCAGAATGCCGCTTTGTATTCCATCTTCATGGAAACCATAACCCAGAAAACTTCCACAAACCCATATATCATTTTGACCCTGTCTCTTCATAATTTCTGTTTTTACCTCTTTATTACTTAAATCAAATATTGGATGGGTAAAATTTATCTCTTCATGAATCTTACTACTTTGGATTTCCTTTTCAGGATTTAAAGTTAGGAAAAATTTTTTTTGAGTATTCAGTTTTTGTATGTTATTGAGCCAATAGGTCATTGACAGATTCATATTATCTGTTTTTACCTTACGAGTATAATTCCAGCTGGACCATATCCTTTTATTAATCGGCATTTGACGTGAGTCGGAGTGTAAATAACCAATATTTTTTTGGTACTTGAATTTATTTAATAGCGAGGCAAGGCTGCTGTCGATCGCCTGTGTTAATTCTCGGCTTTCGTGAGCCTGCGCAGCAAGAACAATTTTATTAAAATATAAACTTTCTCCATTATTATCTATTATTTGAAATCCCTTCTTAACCTTTTCAATTTTCTGAATATGAGTATTAATTTTTTTTCGAATGTTGATGATTTCAGAATAGCTTCCACATACTTTTTACTTCCACCGTCCACTGACGACCAAGATGGTCTATTTGATAATTTAAATAATCCGTGATTAATAAAAAAATTTACAAAATCATGCGCAGGGTATTCAAGCATTTTTTTTGGGTCACATGACCAAATTGCGCTACACATTGGAATTATATGATTCTTTATAAAAAAAGTTGGGTAATTTTCTGTTTTAAGAAAATCATCTAGTGACGTAGATCTTGGGTATTTAATAATAGATTTCTCTGCATTTGAGTAAAACCTTATTATTGAATAAAGTTGTTGCCAGTGTTTTTTGTTGAAGATATTTGACCTTTGTCCAAAATAACCAGAAAGACCAGAGCCTGAATATTCATAATCTGAAATTTCATCAGATACACAGAAACTCATATCCGATAAATTTCTATCAACATTAAGTAGATCAAAAAAATTAATCAAGTTAGGATAAGTGGCTGTATTAAATACCATAAAACCCACATCTAACGATATTTCAATTTTATTATCATCTTCTACTGAGATTGTATGAGCGTGACCGCCTAGATAACTATTTTTTTCATACAATGTGACGTCTCTGTATTTTGATAAGTGCCAAGATGCTGCCAAGCCAGATATACCGCCTCCAATTACCGCAATTTTCTCAGACAAAATACCACCTACATACTTATAAAATGATCCTATCGGTAGTTGTATACGTTTAATATTTAGTTTACAATTGATAATAAGATGACCAAGTACTTCCTAACATATTTTGTTGTATTAGTTATATTCCTAGCGATCGATGCATTATGGCTTGGCTTTATTGCCAGAAAATTCTATGTAAGTAACCTAGGCTATATAATGGCCGAGAAGCCAAATTTTATAGCTGCAGCAGTTTTCTATTCAGTTTATGTTATAGGTATTGTTATATTCTCCACAATGCCAGCACTAAAAGACGGCCTTAGCTCAACTGCCCTCGTTTATGGGGCTCTCTTCGGATTTTTTGCCTATCTCACATACGATATGACTAACTACAGTACTTTAAAGGACTGGCCTCTTCACGTCTCCATTATTGATACTTTATGGGGGACATTCTTAACAGGTATCTCATCGTTCCTTGGTTATCATTTTGTGAAATCTTGGGTAAACGTATAATCGGCAACCAATTATCTTATTTCCAATACCTAGTAGCAAGACTCTACAGATAATTCTACGATTTTGTGAAATAATATTTAAAAAATTTCTTAATAATGTATTATTCGATCAATGGATAAATTTACTTTATTATGTTAGGAGGTTATGAATGGAATATGATATTCCCATAAGACCGTATGGTCCAACTGCAGGCAGGGCACATATAGAAGATAAGCCAAAGCCAAAAACAAAAACAGTTGATTTTCACATACACATGCGAATAGAGGAGGCGGATAGATTTATCGGAGATAGAATACCCGATGACTCAAAAGTTCAATATAGGTTTGCAAGCAAGGCATCAAAAGAGCAAACAATCAAACACCACACAGAAAGAATGCCATATCTGACCGACATGAGTTATAGATTGCCAGATATGGAAAAAATGCAAGTAGATATTGCTGCACTATCCTGTGCTCCAAGACAGTTTTATTACTCTACTGAAGCATCACTCGGTCATGAGTCGAGTCAAATAGTTAATGACGGCATACACAAGGTAGTTAAAGAAAACAATAAAACTCATGTTGGTCTAGGAACAGTTCCACTCCAAGACACAGATCTTGCTATAAAAGAACTAAAAAGATGTATCAATGAACTAGGGTTTAAAGGGCTCCAGATTGGTGCCCGTATAAAGGAAGATGAAGAGCTCTCATCAGAAAGATTATATCCATTTTGGGAAGCTGTCCAAGAACTTGATGTGCCAATGCTCATACATCCGTCTTCATTTTCAAGTCCAAGACTTTCAAAATATCACATGATGAATATAATTGGTAATCCACTTGATACAACAGTAGGTGTTCATTATCTGATTTTTGGCGGGGTCTTAGAAAAATTTCCAAATTTAAAATTTGTATTAAGTCATGGCGGTGCGTTTACATCACATTATTTCGCCAGAATGGACCACGCATATGGCGCAAGGCCAGATTGCCGGGAAGATATACATCGTAAGCCAAGTTATTACCTATCAAAATTCTATTTTGATACACTTGTCTTTTCAATAGAACAGTTATCTTACTTAATTGGTAATTTCGGCGCGGATCATATTTTACTGGGTACAGACTATCCATTTGATATGGCAGAATTTAATCCAGTTGAACATGTTTATCAAGTACAAGGATTAAGTGAGGGTGATAGAGAGAAAATTTGTGGACTAAATGCCCTCAAACTGATGGGTATTGATGAGGGCTATTTTGATTTGTGATTGAAATAAATAAAGATTAGGATTACAGCCAATCCTTATTAAATATATTTTCGGCATTCTCGTCTATAATTATCCTAGCCTTCCTCTCAATGCATTCTATCGCATCGTCTTTCTTACTGAAGGTATCGGTTCTAATGAAATAAGCGCTTTTTTTAATTCCATCAATTTCTTTAAAAATCTTCCCTTCTGTGGTATATGCACCTGCATTTTTTTTTGGTGTTGGTATTATTTGGAAGTCTTTATAATAAGACGCAGACATAGTACTTGTGCTGCTTGTAAATAAATTTTTTAACTTGTCAAACATTCACACTTTCCTCTAATGATTATTTATTATCTATTTTCAAAAAACAATATTGTCTGTAATATACACATAATTAGGAGAATAATTTAATGCAAGAAAATAATATTTTATTTATTATGGCTGATGAACATAATCACAACTGCATTAACCAATTAGGTAATGATTTTATAATTACTCCAAATATTGATAATCTTGTTAGAGATGGAACTACGTTCACGAGTGCTTATACGCCTTCACCATTATGTGTTCCAGCTAGGGCTGCGTTAGCTACTGGAACCTACGTACACAAAAATAAGTATTGGGATGGCGCTCATGCATATGATGCAAGAATACTTGGTTGGCAGCATATTTTACGAGATAATGGCGTAAATGTTACATCTATAGGAAAATTACATTATAAAGATCGAAGCGTTGATACTGGATTTACAGATAGTATTGAGCCGATGCACTTAAAAGATGGTCTAGGGGATTTATTTGGCCTCTTGAGAGAAGAAATGCCTCCAAAGGATGCTTGTAAAAGATTATCCGAGGAGCTCGGGCGTGGCGAGTGTGAGTATTTAGAATACGATCGTGTCATAACCAGAAAAGCTGTCGAATGGATTGGGAATCAGAAAAAGAAAGATGCACGGGATAAACCTTGGGTCCTCTTCGTATCCTTTGTATCTCCTCATTATCCTCTAATTGCACCACCATATTTCTATGACTTGTACAATGATACTAGTCTACCCTACGGTTTCTATCAGAATCTATCAAAAGACGAGTTACACTCATGGGTTAGAGGTATAAGAGAAAGCTGGCCATATGACGACTATATGGATGAGGATAAGAGAAAAGTTGCAGTGCAGGCGTACTACGGAATGTGTAGCTTCATGGACTCAAATGTTGGCCAACTTCTTGATGAATTGAAAAAGCATGATTTATATAACGATACTACTATCATATATGCAAGTGACCACGGGGAGTCTTTGGGAAATAGAGGACTTTGGGGTAAGATGACGATGTATGAAGACTCTGCTTCAATTCCATTAATAATAAAGGGACCAGATTTTAAGAAGGATAAGGTTTGTAAAACGCCAGTAACCCTTATAGATTTATATCCAACAATATTTGATATATTGTCTCTAGATCATATCAAGACTGACCCAAGTATTGACGGAAAATCATTAAAGCTTATCGCGAATAATGGATATGATAAGAATAGAGGTATAATAAGTGAGTACCACGGAGCTGGATCATATGGAGGCGCATTCATGCTCAGGATAGGGGATTATAAATATATTTATTATGTTGGGCATCAATCTGAGGTATTTAATGTTCAGAACGACCCGAGTGAGAATTTCAATCTTGCGCTAGACCCCTCATCGAGGAGCCTGGTTGATGAATTGGATAGGATATTAAGATCTATGATAAATCCTGAAAAAGTTGATGAACTCGCACGTAGTGATCAAAAAAAGATGCTTGACGATGTTGGTGGGATTGATTTTGTTTTGAATAGGGGTAACTACGCAGGGACACCTGTTGGTTCATGAACTTTATCAAATTTTTGTAATGAAAACAATATGTTATAAGGAGTAAATAATGGGTATTTCTGGTTTCTGGCAATGGGTTGTAATTGGTCTCATTGTCTTATTATTATTTTCAAGACCTGGAAAAATATCAAAGTTGCTTGGTGATCTTGGTATTGGGCTGAGAAGTTTCCGTGATGGTGTCAAAGGTGATATTGAGGAGTCTGGTGATAATGAGGATGACTCAAAGAATGTTAAGTAGAATAGACTAAGATGTTTAATATTGGTTGGCAAGAAATACTGATAATTTCAATAGTCATAATTTTAATTCTGGGACCAAAAGAATTACCAGGAGCACTAAATACATTTCTAGGACTCATTAGAAAAATCCGTGGCTTATCAGCTGAATTTTTGACTGAAGCAGAAAATATGATAAGTAGAGAGGATCTAAGCAAGGTTAAGGAGTCAATGGAAAATATTAAGTTCGACGATGAGCTCTCAGTCAAAGTTAACAAGACTGCCAACAAAAAAAATAAAAAGTGAGTATTTTCCAGGAATATACCCAATATGACGAAAAATGATAATTCAGCTGAAAAACAGATGTCTATGTTGGAGCACTTAGCGGAACTCAGAACCCGGCTTATTTATTCATTTTTATTTTTTATTATTGTATTCTCAATTTCATTGGTCAATTTTCAAATAGGTAACTTCCATGGAAGTATATCTGAGCTAGTCTATATTTTCTTGCAAAACCCACTTGCGAATATAATTAACGAGAGAGGTGGTAGGATGATTTTTACCGCTCTACATGAGGGATTCTTTACACAAATAAAAGTAGGGTTTTATTTTGCATTATTTATATCATTGCCATTGATGCTCGTACAGATTTGGAGGTATATCTCACCTGGTTTATATAAAGATGAGAAAAATATATTCTTACCCTTTATGATAGCTACCCCGTTTCTTTTCTTGCTAAGTTTCTTGATGGTTTATTTTGTAGTGATGCCAATTGCGTGGAATTTCTTCCTATCTTTCGAGCTCCCATCAAGTTCTATAGGCCTCCCAATAGAAGTTGAGCCAAGGATATCAGAATATTTATCATTAGTATTAAGACTCATCTTAGCTTTTGGTCTATGTTTTCAGTTACCTATACTAATTTTATTATTAGTTAGGATCGGTATAATAGACGTACCGTGGTTAAAGAGTAAACGTAAATACTGTATTTTATTCGCATTCATTACAGCAGCAATTTTAACACCGCCTGATGTAATCAGCCAATTTTTGCTCGCACTTCCACTTATCTTATTATACGAAGTGTCAATTATTATTTCAAAGTTTATAAAAAAAAGAGACTCTGATTAATATAATATTTGAATTAATCCTCGAGGCAAATTATATTTATATATACATGTAACATATATGAAATATTCAAATGGTTTTTTTACACACACTAATGCTTATACAATGGATCGCAGGACTTGTAGTATGGTTGCTGATATTAAATGTGGCTATAGAGTGGCTCTTGCATTTTCGTATTTTGAACTCAAGTCATTATCTTGTATCCGTGATAGGCGAATTCTTATATAAAATGACAAACCCGATTCTGGCGCCGATAAGACGTTATATACCAACCTATAATGGATTAGATTTTAGCCCGTTAATTGCAATTTTTATCTTATTTATCATAAAAGACCTCATCAACATACTCATCATAAGTATATAGGATAGGGGGGTGATGTGACTATAAATCCTGAATTGCAGCATAAGATTATTGACGGTAAGATAATTTCAGGTACCTTAATTGAGCAAGTTTCTCAATCAGTTTTAGCCCTTAACAAAAAAGGTGTTAAGCCGACACTCGCAGTCATTCTGATAGGAAATGATCCAGCTAGCCAAGTGTATGTTCGTAATAAGAAGATTTTGTGTGAGAAGGTTGGTATTGAGTCCGTGGAGTACAAATTTGATGAAAGTCTCGCGGAGTCAGACTTACTTAGTTTAATAGACGTTCTTAATAATGATACAAACATTAATGGTATACTTGTTCAATTTCCCATACCTTCTCATATAAGTAAGCAAAAAACGATAAATAGAATATCACCCAATAAAGATGTTGATGGATTACACCCTATAAATGCAGGTAAGTTAATGAATAACATCGAATGCCTAACCCCGTGTACACCTCAAGGCTCCATGATAATGATTAAGTCTGTTGCTAAGGATATTTCTGGTATGAATGCTGTCGTACTTGGAAGGTCAAATTTAGTTGGAAAGCCAATGTGTCAGTTATTGATAAATTCCAATTGTACCGTTACTCAGGTTCACTCAAAAACTAGAGACATAAAATCATTCACCTCAAATGCTCATATTCTAGTAGCCGCTATTGGCATTCCGAATTTTATAAAATCTGACTGGGTAAAGAAGGATGCCATTATTATTGATGTGGGTATTAATCGTGTTAAAAAAGATCGAAATGAAACAAGTAAAACTAAACTTGTTGGAGATGTAGACTTTGAGGATGTTATTGATAAAGTATCCTCAATAACTCCTGTACCCGGGGGTGTTGGTCTTATGACAGTTGCATGTTTAATGAATAATACGCTTCAAGCTACAAAAGCTCAACATGGGTTTTGAAATTTATTATTTTCTATTTGATAAAAGCCTAAGTCGCAGGGAGTTAATTTTTATAAATCCTTCTGCGTCATGCTGATTGTAGTCTGTATTGCTATCCTCAAAGCTTACAAGATCAGTATCATAGAGGGAATAATCACTCTTCCTGTTAATTATTATAATATTACCCTTGTGAAGTTTTAGGGATATTTCACCAGTTACGTAGCTTTGGGATTGGTCAATTGCTTTTTGAAGCATCTCTCGTTCTGGTGAAAACCATAAGCCATTATATATTAATGAAGCATATTTTGGCATTAATTCATCTTTTAAATGCATTGATCCTGAGTCTAATGTAAGCTCTTCAATGGCCCTGTGTGCTTTAAGGAGTATTGTCCCCCCCGGCGTTTCATAGATCCCCCTGCTTTTCATGCCAACAAATCTATTCTCGATTAAATCAAGCCTGCCAATTCCATTTTCCTTACCCACTCTATTTAATACATCAAATATTTTGACGGGCGGCACAATTTCTCCATCTATCGAAACAGGGTCACCTTTTTCAAAACCGATCGTTATTTCGGTAGGCGACTCGTTTGCCTCATCGATTGATAAAGTTCTTTGGTAGATATATTCTGGCGGTTCATTTTCAGGGTCTTCAATTAACTTTCCTTCCGAAGACGTATGTAAAATATTTGCATCTATTGAGAAGGGTGCTTCACCTCTCTTATCTTTTGGTATGGGGATTTGGTTCTCTTTTGCAAAATCTATCAGTTTTGTTCTTGATTTAAGATCCCATTCTCGCCAAGGGGAAATTACTCTTATATCAGGATTTAGTGCATAGTAACCGAGCTCAAACCTGACTTGGTCATTTCCCTTACCTGTTGCGCCATGGCATACAGCATCAGCACCCGTATTATTTGCAATCTCTATTTGCCGTTTTGCAATTAATGGTCTAGCAATTGCTGTACCCAAGAGATACTGACCTTCATACAAAGTATTCGCCCTGAACATGGGGAAAATATAATTGGTAATGAAATCCTCTCTCAAATCCTCAATATAGATTTCCTTAACACCAAGCATTTCAGCTTTCTTTCTCGCTGGCTCTATTTCCTCACCCTGCCCTATGTCTGCAGTAAACGTTACAACTTCACAGTCATAGGTATTTTGGAGCCATTTTAATATTATGGAAGTATCAAGTCCGCCCGAATATGCTAAAACTACTTTTTTTATTTCTTTTGTCATGGTTACAGATATAAAATATTAATTGATTAAAGTATATTATTTTTTACTTCTAAGCCTCATTGTCTCTGATTTTAGCTGACCGCAAGCCGCCAAAATATCCTGACCTCGAGGTCTTCTAATTGGCGAAGAAAAACCAGCATCTGCTAGTATTTTTGCAAATTCTCTAATTTTGCTCATATCTGAACATGCATAATTACTGCCTGGCCACGGGTTAAATGGGATCAAATTAATCTTTGATGGGATGTTGCTCAATATTTTTATTAAGTCTTTTGCATCTTGGTGACTGTCATTAATATCTTTTAACATAACGTACTCAAATGTGATTTTGCTAGAGTTTTTAATTTTTGGATAGTTCTCGCAGGCTTTTATGAGTTCTTTAAGTGGGTATTTTTTATTAATGGGCACAAGTATGTCCCGAATTTCATCTTTTGCCGCGTGCAGTGATACAGCTAAAGACACACCAATTTCACTACCCACCCTTTCAATGTATGGAACAATGCCAGATGTTGAAAGGGTAATACGACGCTTTGATAATGCAAGACCATCGCAATCTGTCATGATGAGGAGTGCTTTTTTTACAGCTTCATAGTTGTACAATGGCTCACCCATGCCCATCATCACAACATTAGAAATTTTTCTCACATTATTTGGGCTATTTTTATGCCAGTCATCTAGTCTATCTTTTGCGATAAGTAATTGGGACACTATTTCATCAGCCCTTAGGTTTCGCACTAATTTTTGAGTACCAGTATGGCAAAATGAACAGTTTAGAGTGCAGCCAATTTGACTTGAGATGCATAACGTACCTCTCTTTTCCTCCGGTATAAAAACAGTCTCAATTTGATTATTAGTAGAGTTATTCTCACTGGCTAAATTGACTAGCCATTTCACTGTTCCATCTTCAGATTTTTGCTCATTAGCTATAGAATTTCTTGACAGGGAATAATTTTTTGACAATTGATTTAATAGCTCTTTCGGCATATTTTTTATTTCAGAAAATTCACTCACACCACCTAAAAATATCCAATTCCATAGTTGCTTTGTTCGCATAGAATTTTGTTTACGGGGGACATCGTATCTTTCAAGCTCTTTGGAAATTTCTGATTTAAACTGGCCATAAATTTTTTTTATGGACTGGTTATCTCTATTTAGGGACGATAATTCTATTGAAGTATCAAGCATTTTATATTTTTGATATTGATTTGATTATGTTTAAGAGCACACTGAGTCAAGTTCTTGAAGGCTTCTAATCACACCTTTGAGTGAGTAATGATCAGTTGTGTTTGTACCAAATTCAGATGTACCTTTTATAATCATCTGGTAACCTTTTTTCATTGCCTCAACCAATTTCCTTTCTTCGTCCTCAGTCATGAGCCATGCATTTAAACCTGTATTATTTGAAGTAAGTGCAAATGTACTATTCAAAATTTTTACAGAAATTGAGGTACCTTCTTTGAGTTTATAGCCGATATTCAGGCTTGGTTGGTTAGTATTCTTATCAATTCTTGAAATAAAAAAATTTGGGTTCCAATTTTTATCTTTTGGATCTTGTTTAATTGGGGTACTTGCAATATAGCATATATTTCTCTCATTGTCAGAGTGTGTGAAAACACTCCAATCTCCAAATCTGCTCTTTAGCTGTGGTTGTAAGCTTGTAGTTGCGTGAACTTCAGGAATAAAGAATATCAGTAAAAGAATTATGAACGTAAATTTTTTATGTATTTGTAATTTTTCCATAAATTTATCAACTAAATTGCAAAGTTTACAATAAAAAAAAATTATTTATTTTTAGTAAACAAAGTTTAAATAAATTTCTACCTTGTCTTAATACCAAGTGTTTTTATTCGGTCATACATAACAATAGCGCCTGCAATTGCCACATTTAGAGAAAACCGTGTTGGGATTTTGATAACATGATCAACTTTTAGTAACGTTTTTCTTGATAGTGATCCCTTTTCTGGTCCAAGAATATACATTGCCTGCATAGGATGCACGAAATTAGGGAGAACTTCTGCATCTTCGGTAATTTCAATACCTATTATTTTACAACCTTGTGGCGTCATTATATCTTCAATATTATCCCACTCATAATATGGAATATGATATGCGGACTTAGATGTATCTGATTTAATAATCTTATCTTTATTCTCAGTAACTCTTTTATGAGGGCTAATTGTAAAAACTGAATTAGCACCAAATGCATGAGCTGATCTTATCAAATTTCCGAGATTCATTGGCTTGGAGATGTTTTCAACTCCAATTGAAAAATAACCTCTAGATATTTGTCTTAAGTCTCGCATTTTTTTTATTTGGATTGAAAATCTGCTTCAATAAGATCTATGTGGTTTGCCAGAGCTACATCTTTTTCAGTAACCTTGCCTTTGTCATGTGTGCATAGCGTTATATGAACTTTGTTATAAACATTTGACCAGTCTGGATGATGATCTAATTGGTTTGCAATTTTAGCAACTTCATTCATAAAAGCCCAGGCAATATCAAAGTTTTTGAAAATAAACTCTTTTGTTATTCCTTTGTTATCTGCTGTTGAAGGCCAAGGCAGTATTTTATCATTTTTATTCATTTTTATTTCACTCTTTATCATTATATTTTAAACAGAGCAGGATGCTACATTGTATACAATTAATAAAACATATTATCTACTTGATTTCCAGCTCTAGAATAATTTAATATGTAATATATATATTATCTATGGAGACAAAAATGGAACCGAATATTTATAAAAATTCATATGCAACTGCTGAAATTGATCAAGGCTTGCGCACATACATGTTACGCGTCTATAATTACATGGCATCAGGGCTTTTTATAACAGCAATTGTTGCATATTTTGCAGCAGCATCAGGTCTATATCTCGCTTTAGCGCAAACACCACTAATATGGGTTGTAATGCTTGCACCGCTTGGTATGGTTTTTTATCTAAGCGCACGTATTACACGAATGTCCTTTGCTACAGCGCAGGCGTCTTTTTGGATTTTCTCGGGTCTCATGGGATTGTCACTATCATACATTTTCTTAGCATACACTGGAAATAGTATAGCCCGTGTCTTTCTTATCACATCCGGCTCCTTCGGAGCACTAAGTTTATTTGGATACACAACCAGAAAAGATTTATCTGCCTGGGGGTCATTCCTATTTATGGGCTTAATTGGTATCATTTTAGCCTCTATTGTAAATATTTTTATTGGCTCAAGCGGGATGCAATTCGGTATTTCTGTGCTGGGTGTTCTCATATTTGCTGGATTTACAGCCTATGACACACAGCAAATCAAGCAGATATATTATCAAGGAGATAGCAATGAAGTATCAGGCCGAAAGGCGATTATGGGTGCACTTAGGCTCTACCTTGACTTTATTAATTTGTTTATTTTATTGATACAATTATTTGGTTCACGTAGATAAATTTAGATAATCCTGTATTTACTTTTATTTTTATCCAATATTTTTAGCATTAGAGGGAGCTCGCTCCCTCTTTTTAATACCCTACCATCCGACCCTGTTATCTGATACATTTTTCCCCTACTTTTCAATTTTGGTAGTTTATGTATTGTATACTGTGGCAACTCATTGCACTTTCTATAAACTGAAAAGATCGCTCGGTCTTTGAGTGTATCTACAGCATAGTCTCTCCATTCACCCGTGACTACCTTTCTACCATATACAGTTAGAATATGATTTAGTTCATCTCTTGTGAATGATGTAATTTTAACAGCTTTAAGCTCTCGATTATTTTGCTCTGGTTGGGCCCAAGTTTGATTACTTTGACTGTTACTATATTTTTTTAAATTTAAAATATTATTCATAATGCAATTTCTATGATTTTAGCATAATCAAGAAAATCACAAATATAAAGATAAAATATATGGAAATTAATAAATATCATATTATATAAAATAAATAGGGAAACTGCTTACTTAACTTATATGCCAGGAGTGAATATGGCCAAGGGAAATGTAAAAAAGGAATTTACAGCAGAGGTTAATCGACTGCTTGAAATTTTAACACACTCAATTTATTCAAATAAAGAAGTCTTCTTAAGAGAGCTTATATCAAATGCCTCTGATGCATGTGATAAATTAAGGTATATATCTATGTCAGATGCTAATTTAGCTATTGAGGAATTAAAGATAAAAATAACCTTAAGTAGTGATGAAAAGTCTATCTCAATTTCTGATAATGGTATTGGGATGAGTCAAGACGAAATGATTCAAAACCTTGGAACAATTGCGAGGTCAGGCACAAAATCATTTATAGAAAACATAGAAAAAAATCAGGATGCAGCATCTCAAATTGGTCAATTTGGAATTGGTTTTTATTCAGCTTTCATTGTATCAAATGATGTTACTGTACTATCTAAGAAATTCGACTCTGAAGAAGTTTACTCATGGAGTTCAGATGGATCTGGTACTTATGAAATTGTTCCCGTTAAGGATAAAGATATAAATGGAACGGTGATAATTATTAAACTATCAGAGGACGCGCTTGATTTTACAGATAAACAGTTGGTTAAAGATACAATAAAGAAATATTCGGATAATATTAACTTTCCTATATACCTAGCAGACAATGAAAGTGATGCGGGGGACCAGATTAATAAAGCTAGCGCTATCTGGACTAAATCAAAATCTGAGATTACTAATGAGCAATATCAAGAGCACTATAACTGGCTAAGCGGAAATTTTGATCAACCTTTGTCAACTATTCATTATAAAGCCGAGGGCAGGTTCGAATATGATGTCTTACTGTATATTCCAACCATGCGCCCATTCGATCTTTTTGATCAACAAAGAAAGGCAAAATTGAAATTATATGTCAAACGAGTTCTTATTAGTGATGATGCAGATATAATTCCACCGTATTTTAGGTTTATTAGCGGAGTTATTGACTGTGCTGATATACCACTGACTGTAAGTCGTGAAATATTACAAGAAAATCAGGTTGTTTCATCTATAAAGAAGGCAATCAAGAATAGAATAATATCAACATTAACCAAATTAGCGGATGAAGATGGTGAAAAATATAATACTTTCTGGGAAGCTTTCGGCCCAGTTATTAAAGAGGGTATTTATGAGGATTACGAAAAGAAAGATGATTTATTGAAGCTTATTAGATTCCAGTCAACAGTACTAAATGATGGATATCGGTCTCTAGAACAATATATAAATGATATGAAAGATAATCAAAAATCAATATATTACATCACAGCAGAAGACCATCAATCAGCAAAGGCAAATCCATTATTGGAGGGTTATAATGCGAGGGAAATTGAGGTTATTATACTAACTGACCCGATAGATAGTTTTTGGACAGCTACAAATATTAAGTACAGGGATAAAGAATTAAAACATGTATCACAAGGGACCGAGGAATTAGCAGATATCACTATTACAAAAAAGAAGAAAAAGAAAGATAGTAAAGATAAAATCAATGATTCTGACATGAAGAAGTTGGTGGCTGAGATTAAAAGAGTTCTCGGTGATCATGTTAGTGAAGTAAAAACAAATTCAAGCCTAATTGATAGCCCTGTATGTATCTCAATCTCTGACGGTGGATACGACAAAACTATGCAGAAGATTCTCCAAGAGAGGCAGGGTACAGCTCTATCAAAGCCTGTATTGCAAATAAATCCAAATCATTCAGTTATTACCAAACTGAGTAATATGTTCAAAAACAAGAAAATAAAAGATATTGATACCACAGTTCATATTTTACTTGATTACGCATTTATCATGGATGGTGAAAAACCTCTGAACATTGAGGATTTTGGAAAAAATATGCAGGACTTAATTAGCAAGATCGGCTAGCTGTTTGCGAGTATTTGCTCTAAAAGTTCGGATTAAAAGTGAACAGAGAGCGTATTTTTACTCACCAAGTCACCTGGCGGTACAAATTTTGTTAGATTAATTCCTTTAACAGCCGACTTGTATTCATCAATATTTGGCGTTCTTCCTAATATTGCTGAGAGAACAACTACCGGTGTTGAGGCAAGAAGAGACTCCCCTTTTTTATCTTTTGAGTCTTCAACCACTCGACCCTTAAAAAGCCTTGTTGACGTTGCAAGTACGGTATCACCTTTTTCTGCTTTCTCTTGGTTACCCATACACAAATTACAGCCTGGCCTCTCAAGGTATAAAATATTATCATAATCCACTCGAGCAGCATCTTTTGGTTTATTATCATCAAACTCAAAACCTGAATATTTTTGAAGAATAGCCCAGTCACCTTCTTCAATGAGCTCATCAATGATATTATATGTAGGGGCGGCAACAACGAGCGGTGCTTGGAATTTTACGTCTCCATATGACTTTTCTAAGTTCTTCAACATTTTTGCAACAATTTTGATATCACCCTTGTGAACCATACAAGAACCAACAAAGCCTAAATCAACCTTTTTTTCAGCCTGATAGTATGAAATAGGTCTAATTGTATCGTGAGTATACCTTTTCGCCACATCAATATTATTAACATCTGGGTCAGCTATCATTGGTTCGTCTATTTTATCCAAGTCTACAATAACCTCTGCATAATATTTTGCATTACTGTCTGGTTGTAATGCATTCATTTTATTATTTTTAATTTCATCGATCCTTTTTTTCGCGATAGTAACTAGATTTTGGAGCATATTATTTTCATTATCCATCCCTTTGTTTATCATAGTACTGATGCGGTCTTTTGCTATATTAAGTGATTCAATGAGCGTTTTATCATCAGATATACAGATTGCAGCTTTTGCTTTCATTTCGGCAGTCCAGTCTGTGAAGGTGAATGCTTGATCAGAAAGTAGTGTTCCGATGTGCACCTCGATAATTCTTCCTTGGAATACATTTTCACTGTGCTGTTGTAGCATTTGTGCTTGTGTCGCATGGACTACATCTCTAAAGTCCATGTGATCTGCCATATTTCCCTTAAATGTAACTTTCACTGACTCAGGTATCGGCATTGTTGCCTCTCCAGTTGCGAGTGCCAAAGCTACTGTGCCGGAGTCTGCCCCGAATGCAACACCCTTAGACATTCGTGTATGTGAGTCACCACCAATTATTATTGACCAATCATCAACAGTAATGTCATTGAGTACTTTATGAATTACATCTGTCATTGGATGGTAAACATCTTTTGGGTCACGCCCAGTTATTAGACCAAAATCATTCATAAACTTCATTAGTTTTGGCGTATTTTGCTGTGCTTTTATGTCCCATACTGATGCTGTATGGCATCCTGATTGATAAGCCCCATCTATTGTTGGTGATATTATGGTTGCTGCCATTGCCTCAAGTTCTTGCACCGTCATTGGACCGGTCGTATCTTGTGAGCCAACGATATTCACTTTTACCCTGACATCTGAACCTGCATGAAGTATTGTATTTTCTGAAACGCCTACTGCATTTTTGTTAAAGATTTTTTCAACAGCTGTAAGTCCTTGATTTGGGTTGCATACTATCTTTGTACTTGCATATGGTGAGTCTACTTCAATACCAAGTATTTCGCACGCTAGATTTTGAAGTTTTTTTCCAAAAACAACTGCATAAGAACCGCCAGCACGAATAAAATCGATATCTTGCTGTGTGAAAGAGCTCGATATATCAACTAACTCTTTAGTCCCACTTTCATCATAAAGTTTTTTTGTTTTCGTATTTATTTTGAGAATTGTTCCAGTATCTACATTATAAGTTTGTGTCAAAACTGGACTTCCATCATTATTTAATATAGGTTCCTTATTCTCATTTAGTGCCTTTACCCAGTTTTTTAAGTCAATACCAATGCCGCCGGTTACTCCAATAGTTGTTTGGAATATTGGCGATACACCATAGGATCCGGCAACAATTGGTGCTATATTCACAAATGGTATGTACGGACTCGCCTTTATCCCAGCCCATAAAGCCACATTATTGACTCCAGACATGCGAGATGATCCAACCCCCATGGTTCCTTTTTCAGCAACTATCATGACACGTTTATGCGGATGCGCTTTTTTTAATTCTGAAATTCTTCTTTGTGCATCTTCAGATATAAAACATTTACCATGTAATTCTCTGTCAGCTCTGGAATGCGCTTGATTTCCAGGAGAAAGAAGGTCAGTTGAAATGTCACCCTCAGCGGCCACGTACGTAACAACTTCAATTTCTTCATCAATTTCCGCAAGGTTTGTGAAGAATTCAGCTTTTGAATAACTTATTAGGAGCTCTTTCGCAATATCATTTCCATCTTCGTAAGCCATCTTGATGCGATCGATGTCAGCTTCATATAGGAAAACTTGTTTAGTTAATATACTTGCTGACTGCCTTGCAATTATTTTATCTTTTCCGAGAGCTAAATCTATGAGTACTTTTATCGATGGCCCACCTTTCATATGTGATAGTAAAGTAAAAGCAAAATCCGGAGTTATTTCATCTAATTTAAACCTATTAGTTATAACATCCTTCAATAGCTCTGCCTTTTCAGACGCAGCGGAAGTGGTTCCTGGCAATGTATTATAAATGAGGAACTCTATGCAATTTTCCCTTTCCTTACTATCGGGATTTTTTATATGCTTTATAAGCTCTCTTAATAATTCACCATCATCAATTGGCTTTGGCTGTAATCCATCAATTTTTCTATTCTTTATTTCTGTTAAGTAGGTTTCGTAAAGGTTCATCTTGCAAACTATATCTATACTAAACTATCATCTTCCACTATTAAGTTTTACCACGATAGAATAGACATTCAAGTATATTTTGATAGTATGGGTATTTAAAGGTAAGTTTGAATATTTTAATATTATTATCATAAAAGAAGAAATGAAATTAAGCATCAACGGGCTGAGTTTCTCATATATAGATAAAAAAATCTTTGAGGGGCTATCTTTAAATTTATTATCCAAAAATATATCAGTTCTTATTGGACGAAATGGGGCAGGAAAATCAACTTTACTGAGAATAATTGCAGGATTGGAAGAACAGGATAAAGGTGAATTAAACCTCAGGGATAACTCAAATGATAAAGTCCCATTTAGAGGAAATATTTCATATCTGGGCCACAAGCTTGCGCTTAAGGAAGAGCTATCTGTTCAGGAAAATATCACTTTTTGGGAGAGATTTTATAATTGTAGACTTCCATATGATGATTATAAAAACTTAGGTATGGAAGACTTAGGATTACAAAAAGTTGAAGATCTATCTCAAGGCCAGAAGAAAAAAGTTGCGTTATTCAGAATTATTATGGCTAATAAGAAGATTTGGTTACTTGATGAGCCGCTCTCAAATTTGGATGAACATACGACTGATTATTTCAAGAATTACCTGTTATCAAAAATACATGACAATAAGCTGATAATTGTTACATCTCATGCAAGGCTAAATATGAAAAAAGAGTCTGCGATTTATATCGGAGAAAAACTATGAGAGAATTTACCTCAGTTATTCGCCGTGATGTCTTAGTTTATCTTGAAAAGAAATCAACATTTGTTATAGCGATAGCTTTTTTTCTAATAATATCTGCGCTATTACCAATTGGTATAGGGCCAGATCTTGCTATATTAAAACTCATATCACCAGGATTATTGTGGATTGCTTTCTTGTTATCAATTTTATTGAATATACCATTCCTATATGAGAGTGATTACAAGGATGGCTCTCTTGATATGCTAATATTAGAGTCTGATGTACCAGAGCTTGCGCTAATAAGCAAAATTTTTAGTTTTTGGTTATTAATTATCTTACCTGTTATCATTTTTTTGCCACTTGGTGGGATCATGCTAAATATGCAGTTTAATGACCTAATTAAAATTATTGTTTTAATAATAATTAGCAGTCCTTGTATAATCTTGATTGCCTCCATTGGATCTGCAATTACCATAAAATTGAGTAACACAGGACTGCTAGTGACATTATTAGTAACCCCGTTCTACGTACCAATTTTAATAATTGGCACATTGCCATTTGTAGAAAATGATATTTTGAATTTTACTTTTTTAAAATCTTTAATGCTACTTGGTGCTGCGACTTTATTTACACTTGTAATAATACCATTTTTAGTAACGTATATACTTAGAACAAATAGTGAGTGAAAGTACGAGGAGACTATAGAATGTATTTATTTAGCCCAAATTACCTAATAAGTAATATTAATAAATATTCAAATTATGTGCTCTTTTTTGGAGTAGCGGCACTAATAGTCGGTTTCTATTTTGCTTTTTTTGTTGCTCCAAATGACTATCAGCAGGGAGTAATGGTAAAGATTATGTATCTGCATGTACCATCTGCTTGGCTTAGCCTCGGTATTTATTCATCAATCGCGGCAATGAGTTTACTATATCTAATAACAAAGACGCCTGTTACTGCATTAATTATTAAGTCATTAGCGCCGATTGGACTGATATTCACGTCAATTGTTCTTATATCTGGTATTTTTTGGGGAAGGCCTATGTGGGGTGTATGGTGGGTTTGGGACGCCAGATTAACCTCAGTTCTACTACTTTTCTTTATATATCTTGGTCTTATCTTGATATACAGAATGGAAGATAAAAGAAATAGCTACTTGAAGGTTGCAGCTGTATATGCATTGTTGGGTTTCATAAACATACCAATCGTAAAATATTCAGTCGATTGGTGGAATACTCTTCATCACCCCGCCAGTGTAATAAGGATGGATGGACCAACGATACACTATACAATGCTTTATCCACTAATTATTGTCTTTTTGGGGCTATGTCTCATCTCCTTATATTTATTATCCCAGTCATTGAAGTTTGAAATATTAAATAATAGATTTATAGTACGATACCTCAAATAGAAATATCAAATTTAAATGGAAGAATTATATATTTATTTTATCACAGCCTCATTTGGTTCCGCAGTCATCATTATCTTAAGTTATTATATATACTTGAGAGTCATGCTCAAAAATATACAAAAAAAAATAGACCAGAAGGATCACGACCATGACTCATAATCGAAAAAGATTTTTTTTATATTTGTTACCTGTTATATTTTTTTTATTATTGATATTATTCTTCTTTCAATCCCTACAAAGAGAAGATGAGAATATCCTAAAGATACAGCAGCCAATTACTGTTGGTAGTGATATGCCATCAATAGAATATTCAAATACAGATTATAATGGGACAATATACAGAGGTTTCACAAACACAGATTTACTGAAGAACGAACTTTCTATTGTTAATATTTGGGCCTCATGGTGCACGCCATGTAGAGCAGAACATGAAGTTCTTATGAAAATTGCAGAACTCAATATACCGATATACGGAATAAATTATAAAGATAAAATTGAGAATGCAGTTAAATTTCTGGATGAGTTAGGGAATCCCTTTTCCGGATTAGGATTTGACTCTGATGGTATATCAGTAATTGCACTTGGTGTGTATGGTATCCCAGAAACATTTATAATTGATAGCCAAGGCGTTATCTTAAAGAGGCATATCGGGCCCTTAACATTAAAGGAGCTAGAGCAAATCAATTCATTGTTATTAGATAGATAAGAAATTAGATGTATCATTTCCTATAATCAATTATAATTATCCATATGTATTTAAAAATAGGGTGAGTGAAATGATATATGAACTGAGAATTTACCATTGTACGCCAGGCTGTCTACCAAAAGTTTTGGATAGATTTGAGAATATTGTATTTGGATTCTGGGAAAAATATGGAATAAACCAGGTTGGTTTTTGGACCACGTTGATAGGTGAGTCAAATATGGATGTGACTTATTTACTTGAGTGGAACTCGCTCGCGGAGCGCGAAGAGAAGTGGAATGCATTTCAAGCTGATCCAGAATGGATCAGTAAAAGAGCTGGGACTGAACCCAATGGTCCATTAGTTGTTTCATACTCTAATCAGATTCTTCAGCCAACAGCATTTTCAAATCTAAAATAGACATAAGATTCAAAATTTAGGAGGTTAGATGTCAACGAAATTAGATAAAAAAACTAGTGATTTAGAGCCAGATAGGAAGATTGCTTCACATAAAGTATTACTTGAAAATGATGATTTGATTGTCACGCATTGGATTTTCAAGCCTGGTGAACAAACTGGTTGGCATCTACATGAGATGGATTATATGCCAATACAATTATCGCAAGGTAAGTTAATGTTTGAGTTTCCTGATGGCGCAACAAAAGAAATAGATTATGTTCCAAGAACCACTTCAATTGTTAAAGCACCTCTTGAGCATAATGCAATAAACACAAGTAGCAAGGATGTCATTGCATTAGAAATTGAGTTTAAAAGATAATTTTTTTATAAGAAATTTTAATGTCAGATACGGGTAAACTGAGTGATAAGGTAGCTATTGTAACGGGGGCAGCTCAGGGTCTCGGCGAAGCTATTGCTTGTCAATTCGCAAACCAGGGGGCAAATGTCGTAATACTCGATATTGACGAAAAAGAAGCACACAGAGTTAAAGGCCTCTTAAACTCACAAAATTTATCTGTTGATTTATTAATAACGGATGTCTGTGACTCGAAGGCTGTAAATAGAGCAATTAACAAAATTATTAAAAAATATGGAAGAATAGACGTATTAGTAAATGCAGTTGGTGGATTCAATAAGTTAGATAATATTGAAGAGATAGACGATGATGAGTGGCTTAAAGTAATTAATTTAAATCTAAATTCTGCATTTTATTGTACAAGAGCTGCCTTCCCTAGTATGAAGGAAAATGGGTTTGGTAGAATCATTAATATATCATCGGGGGCAGGTTTAGCTCCAAATCCTCATGCGCCATCTTATATTCCATATGGTGCAGCGAAAGCTGGTCTCTTGGGAATGACAAAGTTATTAGCCAGAGACGCGGGAGAGTATGGTATTACAGTTAACGCGATAGCTCCAGGAACAACACTTACACCGCGTGTGAAGAAAGTAAGAGATGCACAGAGTATTGAAAATATTGCCAGCATGAATCCGATGAGAAATTTAATTGATCCTATTGACTGTGCAAATGCAGCCCTATTTCTTGCATCGGAAGATGCTCGATATATTACCGGAATCACAATGATGGTGAATGCGGGAAATTTGATTTTTTAGATTAGACTTTTACCCATTTTTGGTCCTTTATTGACTTATCCATTGCTTCCAGAATCGCCACGTTCTCAATTTTCTGTTGATTTGTGAATCTATAATTTGATTTACCCTGTATTGCCATAGCCCATTCATCTAAGTTTGATTTAATAATATCTGTAGCTGGGAATGAGTCTTTTACTGGTTCTTCACCAATTTTACAGAATGACAATTCCGTCTCAGCTTTAAACATTGGGTGTTTTAAATCTTTGAGCTCTGCCCACATTTTGTCACCAAAAGCAGTAAGTCTGCAATAATACGGTGTTTTTGATATCACTGACAATTGGCCAGTTGCACCGTTTTTAAATTTCATTTGTACCACAGACAGATCACCGGTTTCAAACCCCAAAACACGATTTGATGATTGAGCAAAGAGTCCTTCAACACTACCAAACATAGTAAGGAAAAGATCTGTCATGTGTACACCCGTGCCAGTCATTCCGCCAGCAGGTGCCTCGGTCGAAGAGCCACGCCAATTGTCATTATCGAGTGAGGCTAAAATATCGTGCGACCAGTTAGCCTCAATATGCATCTTTTCTCCAAATGACTCATCTTCGATAATGGTCTTGAGCTTTTCGATAGCCGGATCGTAACGCCTTTCATGCCCAATCCCGATAATGAAGTTATTTTTATCTGCAATCTGCACCATATTTTCTGCCGCTCTTCTGTTAAGTGCCATTGGCTTTTCGCAAAATACTTGTTTTTTTGCTTTAATAGCGGCTATTACTTGATCTTCATGCTGCGAATTTGGAGTGCAGATAATTATTGCGTTTATGCTATTATCTTCCAGCATCTTTTCATAAGAGGCAAAAGCATTAATTTTATTCTCTTCTAGATATTTTTTATGTTTTTGCATCGTTCTTGAAGCGGCTGAGGTAACCCTTATTTGATCACTATGCTTGAGTGTTTCAATGATTAGTTTCCCCCACCAACCTAATCCGAGTAAGCCTGCATTTATCATTTTAAACCCACTTATTTAATTCCATTATTGTTATTAATCTTACTTAATATTATAGTATGATGGTAAAATTATCAATTAAGTTGGAGATGGCAATGAAAGCGTTAGTTCTGGAGTCAAAGGGTGCACCATTTGTTTACAAGGACGTAAATGATCCTGTTCCAAATGATAATGAGGCAGTTGCAAAGATCATTGCGTGCGGTTCTGGACTTACTATCCAACATGTCCGCGCCGGACGTATAGAGGTAGATTATCCAAGAATTATTGGACATGAAATAACTGCGGTCATAGAAGAAGTCGGAAAGAATGTAACAAATATTAAGGTTGGTGACGCCGTAACTGCCTATTTCTATCTAACCTGTGGACATTGTAAATGGTGTAATAATAACAGGGAGACGTTATGTGAGAATTTTGGGGGATACGTTGGTAGAGAGATTGATGGGGCTTACGCTGAATACATGAAGCTTCCTGCAGAAAATTTTTTAAAGATTCCTGAAGCGCTGGATTGGAAAAAAAATCCAGCAGAAATTGCGGTAATATGTGATGCCATTGCAACACCCTTCAAAGTAATCCGCCATGCATCTGTAAAAACGCAAGATACAGTCGCAATCATTGGCGCAGGTGGCGGTCTCGGTATTCATATGATCATGATGGCTAAATGGGCAAACAGTAAAGTAATTGCGGTTGATATAGCAAGTGACAAATTCAAGGCATGCAAAGAAGTTGGTGCTGATATATGTATTAACCCGAGGGACCATAACGATAATCAACCGTTTTATGATTATACAAATGGTATGGGGGTTGATGTCGTTATAGATTTTGTTTCAAGTAATGAATCATTGAATTTAGGATTTTCCATTCTGGCACGTGGTGGTAGGCTAGTTACCCTCGGTGGAGGCGGACCGCAAAACGCTGTCACTGCGTTTGCTGGGGATTTATTAAACAAAGAGGCTATTGTAATGGGAAGTCGTTATGCAACAAAACAAGAAGTAATCGACTCTTTGGAACTTGTTGCAAGAGGTGATGTTTGGCCATTGGTTACAGATATTAGGAATATGTCACAGGCAGAAGAATTACATGCCCTGGTTGAAGAAGCAAAAGTAACCGGTCGTGCAGCGCTATTGATTAGATAAACTTAAAAAGATATTACGAGGGGAAAAATGAAAGAGCTAGTTGTATACTTATCCGGAGAAATTCACACAGACTGGAGAGATCAGATAGTCTCGTTAACTGAAAAAAAAGGTTTGAATGTTCAATTCACGAGTCCAGTAACGATACATGAAAATAGTGATGATTGTGGTGTGAACATACTTGGTGCAGAAACCCAGTCATTCTGGCATGATCACAAAGGAGCAAAAATAAATGCTATAAGGACAAGGAACTTGATCCAAAAAGCTGATATTGTAGTTGTTCGATTTGGTGAAAAATACAAACAGTGGAATGCTGCATTTGATGCAGGATACGCATACGGTTTGAATAAGGCACTAATTATTATGCATGATGATCAGCATGCTCACGCATTAAAAGAAGTGGATGCAGCGAGTCTGGCCGTTACCCAAACACCCGAGCAAGTCGTTAAAATAATTGATTATGTAATCAATGGTAAATTAGAATAGAACAAGAGAGTAATTAATTGTATCTCCAGAGAATCTTCTGAGCAGCAATTTCAATTAGTTTATGAAATAATATACCAATTATGGCAAGTAGAAGTAAGCACGCAAACATCCTTGATATGTTAAGTCGGTATCCTGCTTCTAGGATTCGAAAAGCTAGGCCTGAGCTTGAGCCGCCTGCACCAGCAGCAAATTCTGCGACTATCGCTCCAATCAGTGATAGGCCCGCAGATACCTTGAGCCCTGCAATAACGCTGGGAATTGAGTTTGGGATCTTCAAATGTAGCAGAGTTCTAATTTTTGATGCCCGATATAATCTAAATAAATCAGTGAGTTCAGGATTCACAGTGTTTAACCCAAAAAGTGTATTTGTAAGTATCGGAAAGAAGGCAACAAGCCAAACGCAGATCATCAAAGCAATATATGTACTATCCACGTATATAATAATGATGGGCGCAATAGCAACAATTGGGGTAACCTGTAATACTATAGCAAGGGGTAAAAGTGTATTCTGAACTGATCGTGAATAGCTCATTAATAATGCAATAAAAATTCCACCACTACTAGCAAGTATAAAACCAATAAGTGCAATTTCGAGAGTATTTAGCATAGCGGGGAAAAGAATAGGCCAGTCTGCAAACAATGTTGATATCACATTAGTTGGGGCCGGCAATATGTATTGTGGAACTTGCCCAAGTGTAACGTAAACCTCCCATATTAAAAATATGAAAAATAAAATTATAATTGATGAGGCTTTTGAGAAATAAGATATCCTACCTTTGAATAAATTCATATATATCTATTCTGATGCTTTTGGCTATTTATGTATAAATTCTTCAGTGTAAATATCATTTATATTATCCAGCTTCTTTACAACGTCGTATTTTAACATTTGCTGATAAAATTTCTGGATTTTTTCAGTAGAAAAATATCCAATACCAAATTTTTGTGTGTCACTCGTTTCAACAATATCATAGTCTTTTAATTTATTTACAGAATATTTTATTTTGGCATCAGTTATATCAGGGTTTTCTTTTTTTATTAGTTCATTTGTCGATGAAGCATCACCATGCAGATAGTTTTTCCAGCCAATTTTTGAAGCGTTAATAAAACACCTTATATCTTCATTACGGTTAATTATTGTGTTTTCCATTGCTTCTATCGTGGTTGAGTAAGTATCAAAACCATGATCAGCTAATAAAAAAATATTTGGCTCAACGCCAATCTCTTTCTTAATAGAGTAGGGCTCTGATGTTAAGTAGCCTTGCTGTGAAGAATTTTTATTGGCAAGAAATGGCGCAGAGTTAAAGAGGTAGGGTCGCCTTTTTTTTGCATCAAAGTCATGCTCCATTTCCATCCACTTGAAAAAGGTTACCAAGCCCATATCGGATATATAAATTGGATCAGCTCTTGGTAGATCTTCCCATTTATTCAGATTTCCTTCCGGATGTGATATGATAATTTGAGGGTCTTTCTGAAAGAATGCAGCGGTAACTTTAATTGGCACACCTGCAGCACGCGAGTTAATTAACTGAATCAAATTACCACCCATGTAAAGATCAATTTTATTAGTAATAAGCTTAGCCCTATTATTAGTGCCTGGTCCACCTTGAATTATTTCCACATCAAGACCACAATTTTTATACTCACCATCTGAAAGGGCCTGATAGAAACCGCCATGCTCGGGTTGGGCTACCCAATTAGTAGCAAACACGAATTTATTATCTGCCTGAGCAGGAATTGAGAAAAATAATATAATGATATATAAAAAATGACGCATTTTATTTCTGTTTACTTTGTATTCTGTTAAGAATTTTGAGCTAATATATATTCACGAAATTAAGTATATTTTTAACCTAGGCTTTATTTTTTTTGGTTTAATACTTAATACCTATACATTGAACGTCTTTAAAGGGCAATATAGATCATCTTACAGGCATATTATATTACATGTATATTTATCTCCCCATAGCCGAAGTATCAGTAAACCTTTTTATTTTATTTGGAATGGGCGGAGCTGTGGGTATTTTATCTGGTATGTTTGGAGTTGGGGGTGGATTCCTGATGACTCCTATACTTATTTTCTACGGAATACCTCCGATAGTTGCTGTTGCAACCGAGGCAAATCAAATTGTTGCCTCCTCAATATCTGGGGTTGTTGCTCATTGGCGCAGAAGAGCCGTTGATTTTAAGATGGGTACGATTCTCTTGATTGGAGGAATAATTGGTTCTTTTTTAGGCATCATATTATTTGCATTACTCAAGAATGTTGGTCAAATAGATCTAATAATATCACTAGCATATGTGGTATTGCTTGGTTCAATTGGTTCCCTCATTTTTATCGAAGGTATAAGGTCGATAATAAACAGAAGAGATGATAGCAAAAAGAAGGTACGAAAAAGAAAAGACAGAACATGGGCTCATTCTTTGCCATTCAGAGTTCGTTTTAAAAAATCTGGATTATATATTAGTGTGATACCCCCAATTATTATAGGTATATTTGTTGGTATTCTTGCAACAATCATGGGTGTTGGGGGTGGTTTTGTTATGGTCCCAGCAATGATTTACTTATTGAGGATGCCAACAAACATCGTCATTGGTACATCATTATATCAAATTATCTTTGTTACAAGCCTTGTAACAATACTCCATTCATATCAAAACCAAACAGTAGATATTATGTTGGCAATGATCCTGATGAGTGGTGGTGTGTTAGGCGCACAAATTGGGGCTTTTCTGGGACATAAACTAAAGGCAGAACAATTGAGATTTTTATTGGGAGTAGTCATACTTGCAGTCTGTGCGAGGATGTTAATTGAGCTCGTTGTTGAGCCGCAGGATATATACGTGATTGCAGATGTTTTTAAATAGTATTTACAAATTACTCATAATCGCATTAGTTTGTATTATTTTTCCAAATAAAAATCATGCGAATGTAGATGAAATTGATACTGATCTTGTTGTACAACTTGATGATCCGCACATACAAATAGGATCAAATTTTTTTGGCGAGGAGCTCCTCATCTTCGGCGCATTCAACAATCGTGACTTGTCAACATCAGACATCATCATAAAAGTAAGAGGTGTTAGTAAATCTATTTCTGTAAGAGAGAAAGTAAAAAAATATGGAATTTGGGTAAATAGCACAGATACGATTGTCAGCAATGTTCCGAGCTATTACGCTATTTATAGTAATCGAAATATCCAGCGAATTGCTGAGCAGGATTTTTTAGAAGAGAATCAAATTGGATTGAAATATATAAAGTTTGCGTCAAATGAACAAAAACAACCTTTAAATATTTATAGAGAAATAATAAAAAAAAAATAAAGAAGGTGGTATTTTTACAGAGAAATATACTGGTGTTAGGATAATTGGTAATAAGCTTTTTCGAGCTTCCATTGAATTACCAAAAGATATAAATGAAGGAAGCTATGAGGTTTCTATATATTTCTTTGATGACCAAATGCTTATTGATAAAGATATCTCAAAAGTATTTGTTAACAAGACGCTTGCAGGAAAATACATACATACACAAGCAAATGATAGGCCAATTTTATATGGTATAATCTGTGTTGTGATTGCATGGATTGCTGGGTTATTAGTTGCGGGGTTATCAAGAGTCAGATAATTAGGCCTTACTTTTTGATAGCCACGCCAACGAGCTCGCTAACCGATTTAACTCCATATTTCTCAACTTCAGTTATTAATTCTTTTTTTAATCTGCTTATTAATGCTGGCCCTTCATAAACTATAGCAGTGTATAGCTGTATGAGAGAGGCGCCATTTTTAATTTTCTCAATTATATCATGACCAGTAAAGATACCCCCAACACCAATTAATGGTATCTTTCCCTCAGATATAATATATGCGTCTCTTAATAGTTCTGTTGACTTTTGCATTAGTGGGCGTCCTGATAGCCCGCCCTCTTCATTACAAAATCTTTTGTTAATGATATCTTTTCGTTCAACTGTAGTGTTTGAAAATATTAAACCATCAATTTTTCCGTTTATTGAGTGTTGAATAATCATCTTTAGCTCTTTTTTCGTTAAATCGGGAGCTAATTTAATTAGAACTGGGGTCTTTAGACCATCTTTCTTGAAAGCAGCAATAATTTTTATTAATTCCTGGAGGCTTTTACCTGACTGTAGGTCTCTTAAGCCAGGCGTATTTGGCGATGAGATATTAATGGTCATATAATCAGCAATCTTTGAAAATTTTTTTATCCCAATTTGGTAGTCATCTATCTTGTCCTTCGTATCCTTATTTGCGCCAATATTTATTCCAATTACACCTTTCTTCTTAATTCTATTGAGTCTATCATAAATGATCTCCATTCCATCATTATTGAAACCCAACCTATTAATTAGAGCCTCATCCTCTTGTAGTCGGAACACTCTTGGAGATTTATTACCCTGCTGTGCTAACGGAGTGACTGTGCCGACTTCTGTAAAACCAAAGCCAGATGATATAATCTCATTTGGTACTTCGCCATTTTTATCAAATCCAGCTGCAAGACCAATAGGATTATCAAATGTTAAACCTAATACTTCTTGTTTTAATAATTTAGAATTATTATCAGAGGGAAGATGCAGTCCTGTTTTTAATGCAGAAATTGCTAACCTATGGGCTTTTTCGGGCTCTATCAAAAAAGCGACATTTCTAATTTTTTTATAAAAGTTCATTTATCTTATGAGTAACTTTCCAGATAGCGCATCCCTTATCAATTTTTGAGTATTCTCTATACCATATATCAAAACGAATGATCCAAAGCGAGGCCCATCCTTTTGACCCAGAAGAATTTCATAAATGGAGCTAAACCAACCGCGCAGTGGTTCAAATTTGTACTCTTTTCCTATTCTGTAGATTTCCGTTTGTATTATCTCGGGATCTGTTACAACTTTTAATTCGTTCAATGTTTTTAGTAATTCATTTAAGGCAGCCTCTTCATTCTGATTAGCCTGCCTGTATTGCTTCTTAGGCTTAACGAACTGATTAAAGTAGTTTATGGCGAAGCTGATCATGTCATCAATCATATCTTTGTTTTCATTTAAAGTTGAGTGATCATAATAACTTTTTAGGAATCCCCAAAGTATATCTTTATTCTCTGAATTTGAAGCACTCACAAGATTTAGCAGCAATGAGAATTGTATCTCAGGAAATTCTTTCGGAGGATTTCCATTATGGATATGCCAAACTGGATTATCATAAATTGATTGATCATTCTCATTTTTATATTTTGAAAAATTTTTTAAATGCGACGCATATTCATCCATATTCTTTGGTATGACATCAAAATATAATCTTTTTGCTTTTTTCGGGGACTGATACATAAATAGCGATAAGCTCTCTTTGGATCCAAATTTCAGCCATTCATCGATGGATAGGCCATTACCACGTGATTTTGATATTTTTTCGCCATTTTCATCCAAAAATAGCTCATAGTTGAATCCCTCAGGCGGTGTTCCGTTTATGACCCTGCATATTTGCCCACTTAGTTTTACCGAGTCAATCAAATCTTTCCCTGACATCTCATAATGGATATTTAGTGCTTTCCACCTCATCGCCCAATCGGCTCTCCACTGGAGCTTAACCTTTCCATTTTTAATTTCAGTTTCAACCTCTTTATTCGTTTTTGGATTTACATAAAATATTTTTTCGTTATTTTCATCCACTCCATTTATTCTTACCTGAAATACTTGGCCAGTATCAGGGCAAATTGGAAGAAATGGGCTGTATGTCTCACGCCTTTCCCTACCAAGGATTGGTTTGACAATATTTACAATCTTTTCGTGGTTATCTAAGACATCTTTGAGTGCGTCATTAAAGAAACCATTTTTATAGTAATCTGTGGAACTAATGAATTCATAATCAAAGCCGAATTTGTCCAAGAAACTCTTTAATTTACTATTATTGTGTTCACCAAAACTCGCGTACTCACCAAATGGGTCAGGTACGTCTGTTAATGATTTTCCAAGATGTTCAAATATGATATCTTTGTTAGGAATATTATCAGGAATTTTCCTGAGTGCATCCATATCGTCTGAGAAACAAATGAGTTTTGTTTTTTTTGAATTATTTGTTATTTCTTCAAATGCATTTTTTACCATAATAGTTCTGACGACTTCCCCAAAGGTTCCAATATGAGGCAGCCCCGACGGGCCATACCCAGTTTCAAAAATAATGAAGTCATCACTATCCATCTTATCAATTTTTTCTAGTAATTTTTGAGCCTCTATAAAAGGCCAAGCTTTTATATTCTTGTAATTATCCATCTCAGTGCGTCGCTTAAATACTATTAATTAATCTCGGAAATGCTTTGAAAGTTTTAGACCTTGCGATTGATATGTAGAACCAATACCAACACCATATAATTTTGAGGGTGGTTCTGCAAGTTTTTCATATTTCAGTCTTGCTATGATTTGTGTATCTTCTATATAAAATGGGACATCCAGACTTCTAACTTCAAGGACCCCTTTACTTGCTTTGGATAAATCGTTTGTATCTCCAAAGCCTGGATCAAAGAAGCCCGCATAGTGAACTCTCAATTCACCCATAGTTGGATCAATAGGAACCATTTCAGCTGCATATTCTGGGGGTATTCTGATAAATTCACTGGATGCGAGAATATAAAACTCGTTTGGATCTAAGACTAATCTTTTTTTATCTGTCTCATAAATTGGATCCCAATAGTCACTCGACTTGTAATGACCTATTTTGTCAACATCAATTGGGGCAGTATAGTGTTTTGCCTTGAAACCGATTAATCCACTATTTGAGCTTAGCGATACTCCCAATTGAAGACCATCTGCAATTTTTGCTTTCCCATTCACGAGACCAAAACCACCCGATATCTTTGATAGTTTATTATGTAATCTGTTCAGATCACGGTCTGATATTATTGATCTTTGTTGTTCAGATTGTGTAGGGCTTTTTCTTATAAATCGTAGTTGGCTAAGCCGCGAATTTTCATGTATCATTATTGAATATTTATGTGGCGATATTTCAGCATACAACGCTCCCGTATATCCAATTGGAATTTTATCAAATGATTGTGTATAATCTGCAATTACTCGGGTAAAGACGTCTAGTCTACCTGTTGAACTTTTAGGATTCGCAATTGCCCATATACTCTCTGGTAGCTCAAGAAACTCTTTTAATTCCACAAGATAAACACAATTCCGTTCGAGGACTGCGCCATCTTCAATACTAAATTCATGGTCAATAAGGTCCGTGGCGCATTCCATGACTTTCTTATTCTCACTTGGAATAAAACTGGCCCTAATTCGGTAGGCTTTTTTCCCAAGGCGCAAGTCAAGACTTGCAGGTTGGATCTGTTGATCTGTGATTTCGTCTAATGACTGTATTTTTTTTCTGGCTAGAAGTTTTCGGATGAGACCATCAGGTAAAATACCACTCGCACCCGTCAAATTTAGATTTTTGTTTTCATCGGGGTTTGTTTGCTGTATATTTTCGCTCAATAGGGTCATTTTTTATTTATTATACATAAAAATGATTATATAAACAGTCAAATATATATGAATTATACAACATTTAGTTTACTAGATAGAACTAATAATATGATAGATTGGTGTAGTAAAATATCAAAAGAAAGCTATAATTACTGAAAACTGAAACTCAGTATTTTTAGCTGAAGCACATATGTCAAAAAATAAATCAAAAGACAAACATAATATAGAGACAAAACTTATTCACTCTGGTTCGCTTCGGTCAGAGAATAACGAAACCTCAGAGGCAATTTACCTTACGTCAGGTTATATTTATAAATCTGCAGAGGAAGCTGAGGCAAGGTTTAAGGGTGAATTAGAGGGGTACATTTACAGCAGGTATTCAAACCCAAATCTTTCCATGCTAGAGCATAAATTATGTGAGATGGAAGGTGCGGAAGCGGCCAGGCTAACTTCATCCGGGATGGCTGCCGTATTTTGGGCGCTCTTTACAAACGTGCGTTCAGGAGATCATATTGTTGCAGCTGATGCATTATTTGGCTCATGTTTATCAATCTTGAAAGATATTTTACCAAATTATGGAATAGAAATTACGATTGTAAGGGCTAACGAAATTGATGAGTGGGAACAATCGATAAAGAAAAACACAAAACTGTTTTTCTTTGAGACCCCAACTAATCCAATGCTTGAAATAATTGATATTAGGAAATTATCAGAAATTGCAAAACAAAATAATATCAAAGTAATTATAGATAATGTATTTGCCACCCCTCTGAGGCAAAGGCCGATGGAATTTGGGGCAGATATTGTTATTTATTCTGCAACCAAACATATCGATGGACAGGGCAGGTGCTTAGGGGGTGTTATTCTGGGTGAGAGTGAATTTATTGAGAATAAATTGCATGACTACCTAAAGCACACAGGGCCTGCACTCAGTCCATTCAATGCTTGGATAATGATGAAGGGACTTGAAACCCTCTCACTTAGAACTGATCGACAGATTGAAAGCGCAAAAAAAATTGCAGACTATCTAGTTAACGTAGCAAATGTAGAAGAGGTACTATATCCAGGCCATAAATCCCATCCGGGATATGATGTTGCCCAAAAACAAATGACGGGAGGCGGCCCTCTTGTTACATTTAAAATCAATGGAGGAAAGAGGGAAGCCTTTGATTTCCTGAATAAGCTTGGGTTGATAAAGATATCAAATAATCTTGGTGACGCAAGGAGTCTAATTACGCACCCTAAAACAACTACACATCGAAATTTGTCAGACTCTGAGTGTAACAGCTTAGGTATTACTGATAATACATTAAGGCTCTCTCTTGGCCTTGAGGATGTGGATGATATTATAGCAGATATCGATAAATCAATCAGATAGTAGTAGTGGGATAATAAATGGTTAAATTAAAGAACTCTGTAAAAGCAAAACACATTCCTTTACACTACCCGCGTCCGGATAAAGACAAATACCGAAGTTTGCTACATAGAGATGTCAAAAATTTTGCATATTTAGTATTTTCGAATAAACTAGTTACAGTAAATAATGAATATCAAATTTGTAATAATTTAGATTATAGTGGCAAGGTGGATTTCTTAGCCAATAGTTGTGAGCAGGACAATAATATTTATGAATATTCACTGCCGTATTCATTTAAGTTAATTAATCTCGATGAGACTGTAAAATCAAGAGATTTTGATTTTAGTTTCTTGAGTTTAATAGAATATACGCAATTTATATATACAGACTTGTAAACTTAATCACGATAGAAAATGAGATTTTACCCAATCATAAAGATAATAGGAATATTCCTCTTAATATTGGGCGTATTTATGCTGTTTCCTGCATTGATTGACTTGATTTACGAGCATGAAAACTACAAAGTTTTCATACTATCTTCACTAATCACATCAATGACTGGATTTATTTTGATATTATCGGTTTGGGGAAAAAACGAATTGCTGGGACTACGAGAGGCCTTTCTTTTGATATCGCTCACTTGGTTTTTAATTGCAATATTTTCTTCAATCCCGATTTATATTTCAGACTCTGGGTTAAGTATCACGGATGCATTTTTTGAGTCAATGTCGGGGATAACAACAACTGGGGCAACAGTAATCTCAGACTTAGAAAACCAATCCAAGGGGGTATTAATCTGGAGAGCGTTATTGCAATGGTTAGGCGGTATCGGAATTGTTGTGATGGCTGTTGCTGTATTACCCATGTTACAGGTTGGCGGTATGCAATTATTTCGTCTTGAGTCTTCAGATAATGCAGAAAAAATATTACCGCGCGCAATACAAATAGCTGGATCACTGATTGCAATTTACGTGGTAATAACTGTTTCTTGTGCACTTGCATATAATATTGGTGGGATGGGCTTATTCGACTCGGTTGCTCACTCATTTACAACAATTTCAACAGGTGGTTACTCAACACATAGTGAGTCCTTCGCATTCTTTGATAGCCCAAGACTGGAATATATTTGTATTATCTTTATGATAATTGGAAGCCTTCCGTTTGTTTTGTACCTCCAATTTGTGAGAGGTAAAGCATCAAGCCTATTTTTAGACAGTCAAGTTATTACATTTATGTTTATTTTGGTTACGTCTATTTTATTATGCTCCGTCTATATAGGTTCCTTATTAGATTTAAATACCCCGGATGCTCTCAGGCAAGCCTCATTTAACATCACATCAATTCTAACGGGAACTGGATATGTATCTGCTGATTACATGATGTGGGGTCCATTCATTATTTCAATATTCTTCTTCTTGATGTTAATGGGAGGATGTGCAGGCTCAACATCTTGTGGCCTGAAAGTATTTAGATTTCAGATTCTACTGAAACAAGTTATCCTTCAAACGAAGAAAGTTGCCTTTCCTGATGCTGTTCTTATTCCAATGTACAATGGCAGAGAAATTCCAGATAGTGTCAATAAGGCTGTTACTTCGTTTTTCTTATTATTTATCGCATCTTTCATAATTTTTGGCTTGCTTCTGAGCTTACTAGGATCTGATCTAATAACATCCTTTTCAGCCTCAGCCAGCGCCCTCGCAAATGTTGGCCCCGGTTTAGGTTATTTTATCGGCCCAACTGAAACATATGCTTTAATGGACTCGTCATCCAAGTGGCTACTTTCACTCGCAATGCTATTAGGGAGATTAGAGATCTTTACTGTGATGGTTTTATTCACATCTTATTTTTGGAGGCAATAAAATAAAAAAGGCTACAGATAAAGATCAGTTTCTAGCTGCACAAGAATTAATCTTACAAAGATTGATTTCATTTGATACTACGAGTAATAAAAGTAATTTGGAGCTAATTGATTACATTTGTGAATATCTGTCGTCATATAACATCGAGACTTCCAGAATCTATAATCAAGACAAATCTAAGGCCTCGATTTATTATTCTATCGGTAGAGTTGAACTACCTGGATTGGTGCTCTCAGCACACACTGATACCGTTCCAGTAGATGCGCAGCAATGGTCTCAAAATCCCTATGAGCTAAAAATTCATAAAAATAGATATTATGGACGGGGCACAAGCGATATGAAGGGGTTTATTTCTCTTGTCCTTGCATTGACTCCATGGATAATATCAAAATCTTTTAGTGAGCCTGTTCATGTTGCACTCAGCTATGATGAAGAGGTTGGTTGCCTAGGGGTGGGGCCTTTGATTAGCAAAATGAAGAATAATATATGTAATCCGAAATTAGTTATTGTTGGAGAGCCAACAGATCTAAAGATTATTAATCAGCATAAAAGTTGTCATACATTTGAGACTGAATTTTACGGCAAAAAAGCACATTCATGCTATCCAGAGTGGGGATGTAATGCAGTTTACTACGCCAACGATTTCATTAATGAATTAAGAAAAATTGAGCAAACTCTGTTTGATGGTGATCAGGATACTAATTTCGAACCACCTTATTCATCATTAAATGTGGGTCTGATTGAAGGTGGTTTGGCGCATAATATAATACCTGATTATGCTCGAGTAACTTGGAATATTAGATGTTTACCTAATGAAAATCCTCATGATATTCTGAGTAATCTATTCAGTAAGATATTGCCATCAATCGAGTACGAAATGAAAAAAAATTTTAGCGAGGCTCGTGTTTCAAATAAAAATACGTCAAATATTTTACCGTTGTATCAGGATAATTATCCCGATATGTTGAATTCCCTTACAAAGACAGATTTAACGCATAAGCATGGCGTTTCATATGGAACAGACGCAGGGTTTTTTTCTGATATAGGTTGGAAGACGATTGTTTGCGGGCCTGGTAAAATAGAGCAAGCCCATACATCCGACGAGTACATTGAAATTGATGATATCAAAGACGGGATAGATTTTATGATCAGCCTGATGAACGGGATTTTATCTTAGCTTTCTACACAATATGCAAGAATAGCTTTTTGTATATGTAATCTATTTTCAGCTTGTTGGTATACAAACGATTTATTACCGTCAATCACCTCGTCAGTAACTTCCTGTCCTCGATGTGCCGGTAGACAATGTAAGAATATTGCATCGGTTGGGGCTTTTCTTAGTATATTGCCGTTAATCTGGTAATCACTAAGAATGTCTGCTTTCTTTGACTTTTCAGCTTCATCATCGTTCATTGAGAACCATGTATCAGTAATGATACAATGCGCGTTCTTTACAACATCATCAATATTCTGAGATATATTGATATTTGCACCTTTTTCCTTTGCGTAACTTAAAATACCTTTATTTGGCATATATTGCTTTGGAATTGCCATATTGAGTTTAAAATTAAATAAGCTACTTGCCTGAATCCAAGTATTCGCAACATTATTACCATCACCAATCCACGCAATATTAAGGTCATCTATAGTTCCAAAACATTCAATTAAGGTCATTAAATCAGCCATTATTTGGCATGGATGACTCTCATTTGTCAGGGCATTTATAATTGATATATCAGCATAATCCGAGAATTCGACCAAGTCACGATGGCTGGTATTTCTTATTATTACTCCATCTGCATACCTTGATAATACTCTAGCGGTATCTTTTATAGACTCGCCTCTTCCAAGTTGTGAAGCCCTCATATCTAAGTAAATACATGAACCACCAAGTTCAGATATTGCAAGCTCAAATGAAATTCTCGTTCTTGTAGATGGCTTATCAAAAAGTAGTATGAACGATTTATTATCCAATAAGTTCGGACATGAAACCCTTTCATCTTTCATTTTCTTTCCAGAGGAAAGTATTTCCACTAGATCTATCTTCTTAAATTGGTGTAGATTAATAAAATTTTTTGGTAAGCTTGTCATAAGATTTCTTTGATTGATTTTTCAAATAACGAGACAACCTTCTTTATTTCGGACATTGTTATATTGAGTGGCGGTAGGATTCTAATGACATTATCTGCCGCATTTACGGTTAAGACTCCATTCTCATATAATTTATTGGCCAATAAATTATTCTCAACATTACATTTTACTCCAATCATAAGCCCAAGGCCTCTTACTTCGGCTAATACACTTGGATATTTTTCAAGAAGACTTTCAAGCCCATTTTTGAAAAAGGCTCCTTTTTCTTCAACTTCCAATAGAAAGTCAGGCTTATTAACAATATCCATAACGCAATTACCAACTGCCATTGCGAGTGGATTACCGCCAAAAGTTGAGCCGTGCGTGCCTGGAATGAGTGCTTCAGCAATATCATCCCTCATTAAACATGCACCAATAGGAAAACCACCGCCGAGTCCCTTAGCTAATGCCATTACATCTGGTTTAATATTAAACCACTCATACGCAAATATTTTACCTGTTCTACCAACACCGCACTGCACTTCATCTAGTAAGATTAGTAAATCATTTTCCTTAGAGAAAACATTTAAACTATCAATAAATTCCCTATTGAAAACATTTATACCACCTTCACCTTGAACGGGCTCAATTAGTATTGCTGCTGTTTTTTCGTTACAGGATCTTTTTAATTGGTCCATGTCATTTCGTTCTATACTTTTGAAACCTTTTAGGGGTTCTCCAAAACCCTCGAGATGACTCGAATTATTCGCGGCTGCAATAGTTCCCAGTGTTCGACCATGAAAAGACCCTTTAAATGTTATTATCTCTGTTTTTTTTGGGCTTCCTTTTGAGAAGAAATATCTTCTAGCTGCTTTAATTGTACACTCAACAGCTTCAGCCCCTGAATTACAAAAAAATACTTTATTAGCAAACGAGCTACTAGTTAGCTTGCTGGCAAGATTAACTTGCTCTTCTATTTCATATAAGTTTGAGACATGCCATATTTTCTTCGATTGAGTATTAAGCGCCTTAATAAGACTCTTGTTAGAATGCCCAAGTAGGTTGACAGCAATTCCAGCAGCAAGGTCAATGTATTTCTTTCCATCACTGGTAAATAGGTAAAGACCCTTACCATGTGAAAAAACTATTTTCTTTCTGTTATAGTTGTTAGCTACAGAATTCATTGTAAGATTACGATTTTGAATTTAAAAGAGCTTATTTTAATCAGAAAATAATTTTAGTCAATTACATTCATGTACGTCTATGATTTGAGTTTATATCCAATCTTAAAAAGATAGCAACTTAGTGTGTAAAGAATTATATTTAACGCTAATAAACATAGTCCATTATTCATTAGATTACCATCAGCGTAACCAGTAATACCATAACGAAAACCGTCTATCGCCTGGAAAAAAGGATTATATTGAGCTATTACATATATTTGTGCCGGTAGATCTTTAATTGAGTAGAAAGTACCCGATAAAAATGTCATAGGTGTTATTATAAAATTTGTCACGGCACCCATATGATCAAATTTCTCAGCCCATAATCCACCGATCACTCCAATTAAGCTCATAAAAAGTGAGCCCATAATTGAAAAGTATAATATGGCAAATATACTGTGATAGGGTATTTCTAAAAAAAACGAAATAATTGTAAATCCAATTAACGCAATAATGCATCCTCTCGCAAGACCTCCAATTATATATCCGGTCGTTAATTCAATTGCGCTAAGAGGACTCAGCAGGAGATCTGCGATATTACCATGAATTTTTCCACTTACGATAGATGAGGATGTGTTTGCGAAGGCATTTTGTAATATCATCATCATGATTATGCCCGGGGCTAAAAAATGAGAAAACGGCATACCAAATATTTCTGGTCTCGCTTTACCTATTGCAACTGAAAAAACAAAAAGAAATAAGAGCGCAGTTACTAGTGGTCCGAATACTGTTTGCTGCCAAACTTTAAGGAATCTCATAACCTCTCGTTGAATTTGTGTATACAGCCCTAACCATTTGACCATTTCAATCTCTTTTTGCATAGCTCATAATTCCAGTGATTTTTATATTAAATTTGGATCCAACATATTACTTATCTCTGTTGAAAACAATACTAAAAAGTTATGTTTTTTCATAAATGTAGTAGGATAATATGTACTACTTATAACAATATATTGATATCATTTAACTTTAAAATTTGAGGTGATTCTATGGCTTGGACGGAACAAAGAGTAGAGCAATTAAAGAAACTCTGGACGGAAGGGCTCAGCGCAAGTCAGATAGCGAAGCGTCTTGGCGAAGTCACCCGGAACGCTGTGATTGGGAAAGTTCATCGTTTAGGTTTGGAGGCGCGTGCCAAGCCACAGAGAAAAAATATTGCTGTAGGTCAATTAGATGGAAGTGTAGTATCTGTGAGTTACAGCGGCAATCTTGCTTTCAAGAAAACATCTGAAGATGATATCGAATACAGCAAAAATCATGACCTTATTCAATCAAATATTCGCAGCTTGGATCAAAGTTCTGACCAATTTTCAGTTACAATATTAAATCTATCTGAAAACAACTGTAAGTGGCCATTAGGGGATCCTGGCGCCGATGATTTTCATTTCTGTGGACACCAACCGCTATCAGGGATGCCTTACTGTGAACAGCACGCAAAGAAAGCATATAAGAAATTTAAAGTAAACAGCTAGACTTAATGTTAGTTTTTAAAAACTAAATTGATAAGTTATGGGTATCCAATTATATCCAGACTTTGCACTGTTTTCGACAAAACCAATTGCTGGAAAAGGCATATGATAGCCAATCATTGGAACTCTGTCTTTTGCAAGCATACTGAGGATCCGTTTTCGACTTTCGACTGCCATCTCTTTATCGTCATCAAACAAAACGTGCCAATCTGGTACTTGCAATGAAGCAACAAAATGATTTGTTATATCTGCAGCAAGAAAGAGGGACTTATTATTACTCTCAATATTATAGCACATATGACCTGGAGAATGACCAAATCCATTGATCGCGGTGATGCCCGTAACTAACTCTTGATCAGGTTTAATAAACTGCATCTTGTCAGATAATGGCATACAAATTTTTTCAAAAAGCTCCTTATTTGATTTCCTTTGTTCAGGAATATTTTTTCCTGTTCTCCATGACTCGTATTCAACTTCACCAATAACAATGGACGCATTTTTAAAGTATCCATCTTCAATAAACATTAGGCCACCAATATGATCTGGGTGGCAATGTGTAATCACAATTTTGCTTATATCCTCATGCCTGTACCCTGAGTATTCAATAAGGTCAATGAGTTTCCCCTGATCCTCATTAAGTTTCCCATTTCCCGTATCAAAAAGTATCAGCTCATTACCTGTATTCACAATTATAGGTGTAAAGCCATGCTCAAATTTCTCTTCTGGAAGAAAGTTTGCTCTACATAATTGATGGACTTCTTTTTCTGTTTTATTTTGGCCAAAAATGGGGTACGGCCCATCTCTTTGCACAAGTCCGTCTAATAGGGTTGTTATTTCAAAATTACCCAGATTGAACTTGAATATATTTGGATATATTGCGCCTGTTTTTTTTGCTGTCATAAGTTCCTCTATAATAAGCAGTTATTAATTTATAAGCGTGCCAATTCCCTCTTCGGTGAATAATTCCAATATTATAGCATTTTCTACCCGTCCATCCAGTATAACTGCCTTATCTACCCCATTTTTTAATGCGTCAATGCAGGTTCTAATTTTTGGTATCATGCCTCCCTGTATTATACCATCTAAAATTAGACTCTCCGCTTTTTCAACTTTGAGTTCCAGTATGAGTTTTTTATTTTTACCAATAACGCCTGCAACGTCTGTTAGCATCAATAATCTGCTTGCTTTTAGCGCGCTTGCGATTGCACCAGCTGCTGTATCGGCGTTTATATTAAATGTGATATTATCATTATTTTTGCCGAGTGGAGTTATCACTGGTATGCAGCCTTTTTTACACTCTTTAATGACTGTAGAAGGATCAATTTTTTCTGGTTCGCCCACAAAACCAAGATCCATTATTTTTTCAATATTTGAGTCAGTTTTATATATATTTGTTAGTTTCTTTGCAAAAATTATTGAGTCTTTATTTCCCGAGAGACTAATTGATTTACCGCCATACTTTTTAATTTTATTCACAATATCGGTATTAATTATCTCATATAGGACTCTTTCAACGACTTTTATGGTATCTCTGTCTGTAATTCTTAAACCATTATGAAATTTACTTTCCACGCCCTGCGCCTTTAATGTTTCCCCAATTTGTGGACCACCGCCATGCACAACTATAGGCTTCATACCCGCTTGCTGCAGCATAACAATATTTTGAGCAAAGATATCAGCCAAATTATCATTTACCATTGCGTGGCCACCATATTTCACTACCACATATTCATCATCGTACATTTGCATGTATGGTAGAGCTTCAGCTAGGATTCTCGCCCTTATTGAAGAGTGAATTTTTTCCATAGACATCACCTATTAATATTTAACTATTCTATACATTAGACATCTCAGTAGATCAATGCCATACTTATCTTTACTTGAGGTTGCGAGAATTCCGGGTCTCGCCGCCGGCCTCCTCTCGATCTTTTCATTTGTCTGCAGTAATAGTTTATCGATTTCATTCTTTTTAATTTTATCAAATTTAGTCAGAATAATTTGGTAGGATACCGCCGACTCATCAAGAATCTTCATAATATTCTCATCAATATCTTTAATACCATGCCTTGAGTCAATTAGAAAAAAAACTGTTTCTAATTCTTTTCTGCCAAGCAAATATTCTCTTGTAAGCCGACCCCATTGTTTAATTGACTCTTTACTTGCTTTTGCATAACCAAACCCTGGTAGATCCACGATGAAGAAGTCGTCGCCTTGCGAAAAAAAATTTATCATTTGTGTCCTACCTGGAGTATTTGAAACTCTTGCAAGCCCAGATACATTTGTAATGGAATTTATCAGACTTGATTTTCCTACATTTGATCTTCCGGCAAACGCAACTTCTTTTTTTTTGTGAATTGGGAAACCATCATTTGCAACCACTGATATACAGAATTTACTCTCTGCGGCAAATGCCTTCCTTGAGTTTTCTAGCTCATCTTCGGTAAAGTCTGAGTGATCAATGAGACTTAGCTCTTTTCCGGTTTCTTCTTGAAAGTATTTCTTATGTTTGACCAAAGTTCAACCTCTACGCCCATTCGTTTCATTATAATATATTGTTGTAGGGAGGATAATGTATTATTCCATGCCCAATAGATAACTAAACCTGCTGAGAATTGCGCAAATAAGAAGGTTAAAGCTACAGGCATCCAGGCAAATATCTTTTGCTGTATTGGATCTGGAGGGGCTGGGTTTAATCTCATCTGGATAAACATAGTAAAGCCCATAATAATAGGCCATATACCTATGACTAGAAAAGATGGTGGATACCATGGAATTATACCAAATAAATTAAATAAAGTTGTTGGATCTTTTGCAGATAGATCAGCTATCCAACCATAAAATGGTTGGTGTCTCATTTCCATGGTACATAAAAGTACCTTGTAAAGCGCGAAGAATACGGGGACTTGTATCAAAATTGGTATGCAGCCGGACAGTGGATTAACTCTATCTTTCTTATATAATGCAATAATTGCTTGTTGCTGTTTTGCACGATCATCTTTATAATTTTCTCTAATTTTTAACATCTCTGGTTGTAATTTTTTCATAGCACTCATTGAGACATAAGCCTTGTTTGCAAGTGGAAAAAATACAATTTTGATAAGCACTGTCACCCCCAAGATTGAAAGTCCATAGTTTCCAAGTATTCCATAGAGCCACTGGAGGACATAAAATAATGGTTTTGTCAGAAAATAGAACCAACCCCAATCAACCAATAAATCAAATTTCTCAAGTGAGTAATCTTCTTCGTATTTATCTAAAATTTTGACCTCTTTTGCCCCTGAGAAAACATATGAGGATATAGTAGTTGAACTCCCTATACTTATTTTTTGAGCTGAACCAAGATAATCAACTTGATACGTTGAACCATTTCCCTTTGAGGTAAATCTACCCTGATAACTTATATCTTGAGGTGGTACAATCACTGTTGCCCAATTTTTGTCTGTAAATCCAAGCCAACCAGTTACAATATTTTCAAATGACTCAGTTTGCTCAGATATATCTGCGTAATCGGCTTTTTTCTCTCCTTCACTTCCAATTACTCCAATGAAGCCCTCATGGAGTACGAAGAAATTTGTATAATCTTCGGGAAGACCTTTTCTTGAAACCAAAGAATATGGGTAGAGGATTTCATCTGAATTGGAATTATTTTCTACTGTTTGCTTTATCGTAAATAGGTAGTTGTCGTCGATACTAAACTCTTTTGTAAAAATAAGACCTTCACCATTATTCCACTGTATCCTAATTGGTGTGTTGATACTTAATTGATTACCGGATACTAATTTCCAAATTGACTCATCACTCGGTAACTTTGTCTGTGATTTAGTATCGCTAACCCAGCCTTGGTGTGCATAATATGGATTTTCCGATGAGTAGGGCCTTAATAATTGCACTAATTTGCTATCTGCATCAATTGTATCTCTGTATTTTTTTAGACGAATATCATCCAGTTTAGCGCCAAGTAACGAGATAGATCCCTCTAGTTTATCTGTGTTTATTCTTATACGTTCAACAGACATATCTTCTTGACTCTGATTTGACTCAATTTTAGCCAGAGTAATTTTGCCTTCCCCTTCTGGATCACTTTCGGGAAGTGGTATATTCGATAAATCTAAATTATCTTCAACACTGCTTTCACCACTGGGTTGATTTGTTGTTCTTTCATCAATTTGGCTGCTTCCAATGAAATACTGCCAAACTAATAACACTAATATTGACAAGCCGATTGCTAATATAAAATTTCTTTGTTCATTCATTGTACTATCAGATGTTATTAAATAATCTTTTTTAAGTCACTTTTAATCAATTCATACGGATAATTCAGTATAGCCTTCCGAGCTATCATAACATAATTTGTATTCTGTTTTGCATGGTCAATAAAAACATCATTTATGGCAGAACGCATTCTTCTTTTCGCTTTGTTCCTATGCACAGATGTGCCAATTCTCCTGGAAGCCGTATATCCTATTTTCGGATTTGAGGCTATTTTATCCTCGAGTTCATATTTTAAAAAAATAAATGAAGGCGTTACAAATTTCTTACCTGATGAGGCAAGTTTAAATTCATTCCTTTTTCTTAAAACTTCCATTCTATACTATTGTTATTACAGAATTATGCAGAGAGACGTTTCCTACCCTTTGAACGTCTGCGGTTTAGTACTTTTAATCCACCATTAGTTGATTTTCTTGCCCTAAAACCGTGCCTTCTTTTTCTAACAAGTACGCTTGGTTGATAAGTACGTTTCAATTTATTTACTCCAAACTACAAGTTTAGATATCTATACAATAATAAATATAAAACATAAACAAAAAATATATATTTATTTTATAATAACTAAGATTAAATTATTATATTGTAGGTTTCCAGATATCTGTATGAAGAAAAAAATAAATATAACCACTGGTAAAAAAAATCTTATTACTGATGTTGATGGTGTAGAGGTTGGTAATGCTGAGAATATTGATATTAATACAGGTCTTACATATTTAAATTTAAATAATAAGTTTCGTGCTTCAGCGTATACTTTCGGAAGTGCTCCGGCATCGAGTGAAATTGAGTTGCTGAAGCCGAATAATACTGTCGAATTCATAGACGGTATTTCATTGAGTGGAGGATCCGTTTTTGGTTTAGCATCTGGTAGTGAGTTTGTTGATGCTTTAAAACTGGAAGAAAAGGGTTACAAAATAAAAGATACAGACTTTTCCATACCGATAGTTCCATGCGCAGGTATATATGATATTACGGAACAAAACTATTCAAATGTAAGCTCTAAAGTATATAAAGAACTTGCATACGATGCATACTATAACTCAAGTAAAGACTTCTTACTCGGCAATTATGGTGCAGGTATTGGTGCTGTTGCAGGCACGCATAAAGGAGGTCTAGGGAGCGCTTCTACAAATATTAGTGGCGATGTAGTAATAGCCGCTATCACTATTGTAAATTCAGTCGGGTCTCCAGTAATTCCTGGGACTGGACTGCTATACTCTAGTTTTTATGAGTTGGAGGGGGAGATGGGAAATAATTTACGAGAGAATTTTAGGGATTTTGAACGTTATCAGTATCAACCTGATGTAATCCAGACGACAAAGCTACGTCAGAAACCAAAAATTAGACAGAATACTACCATTTCCGTAATTGCAACTAATTTAAACATAAGTAAATTAGAATTGTATACCTTAGCAAAGATGAGTACGTCTGGGCTAAGTAGGGCAATTAGACCAGCCGGCACAGTTCTTGATGGTGACATAATATTTGCAATCTCTAACTGTCAGAAAAATTACAGTAAAGAAGATTATAATTTTTCATTTATTTGTTCGATTGCCTCGGATACTCTTACTAGAGCAATAGGTAGAGCTATTTTTAGTGCAAAAAGTATTGAAGATGTAAAACCTATCAAAGACCTAATAACAAACAAGGAGTAATATTATGAAAAGTCAGAAATGGGAAAAAGGAAAGAAAATACGAGATGAAGCCTTTGGTAAGGAGGGTTTAGAGCGCTGGGATGATCTATATGAGATATGCCCAACACATGCAGATGCCATTCATGAGTATTGTTTTGGTACAGTTTGGGATAGGCCAAATCTTGATCTAAAAACAAGAGAAATGATAGTTATGGCAGCGGCAGCCGCTCTAGATTTACCTCATGAAGTAGGGCTCCACGTAAGGGGGGCTTTAAATAGAGGCGCAAATAGAGAGGAGCTCATCGAAGTTATATTGCAATGCTCACCATATATTGGATTTCCAAAAACTAATCACGCCCTAAAAGCGGCAAAAGAAATTTTTGATAATTGGGAGGAAAAAAAAGATGATTGGAAACCACTTTAGAGTTATTTTAGAAGATAGTGAGCGCAATAAGAGCAATTTTTCCATCAAATGACTTGTTAACGATGATTAAAGAAGAATTAAATACAAAATTGAGAAGCATATTATCTGATAATAAGTGCTATAATCCAGCAACTATTTTTAACCCGTTATCTGTCCGTATCGCATCAGAGGTCGGGTTTAGTCTCGGAATAATTCCTGGAAAAATTGTTGCATTGGATTATCTGGCCGAACCAGACCTCATGTTGTTAACTTTGAGTGAATTAACGGATACTGTTCGTAGGATAGCAAAGTCAAGCAAAATACCGCTGATCGTTGACGCAGATCATGGATACGGTAATGCCCTAAATGTACACCGGACAGTCGAGTGTCTTGAAGATGCTGGTGCCTCTGGCATTTCAATTGAGGATACGGATTTACCTCTCAAATTTGGCCTAAATACAGGCGAGCAATGCTTTATTACTCTAAAAGAGGCTGCTATGAAAATAAAGATAGCAGTAGACACAAAGAACATCAAAAGTACATGTATTATTGCACGAATTGGATCATATCAGCAAAAAGGTATCGATGATATTCTAGAGAGGGCACAGGCTTACGTTGACTCAGGCGCTGATGCATTATTTTTCATAAATGTAAATTCAAGAAGTGATATCGAGAGAATTGTAAAAAGTAATAAAGTACCAATAATATTAGGCAATAACTCTACTGAAATCACTCTGAGCGAACTCACAGAAATGGGTGTGTCGATAAGTTTACCTGGACATATCTCATATTATAATGCGATCGAAGAATATCGAAAAACAATAAAATCTCTTATTGATACTGGAAATTATGAACAAAGTAATATAGATATGGATGATATAGGTAATCTTTCAAATGAAAAAAAATATGTATCTTTCATTAAAAAATATATGAAGGAATGAAGACTAAATGACAATGAAATACGAAAATATTGTAAATGATGCTTTCGAGGTGAAAGACTCATCGCCCAATCAAATGCTAGAGATTCGAGAAATTATTGATGAAGTTCTTGAGCAACTAGACTCCGGAGACATAAGAGTTTGTGAGAAGATAAATGATCACTGGGTAGTCCATCAATGGATAAAGAAAGCAATATTAATAAGTTTTAGGACCAACAATAATTTTACACTGAGTGGGCCTTATGCAACTTGGTTCGATAAAGTAAAAGGAAAAACCGTTGATTGGGATGAGAAGCGATATTTAGATGCAGGCTTCAGATATGTCCCCAATGGCGCAATCAGAAAGTCTGCATATATTGGAAAAGATTGTGTTATTATGCCATCCTTTATAAATGTTGGTGCTTATGTGGATGATGGTACAATGATTGATACATGGTCAACTGTCGGTTCCTGCGCTCAAATTGGAAAGAAATGTCATATAAGCGGTGGCGTTGGAATTGGAGGAGTACTGGAACCTTTGCAGGCAAACCCAGTTATAATAGAGGATAATTGTTTTATAGGGGCAAGATCAGAAATAGCTGAGGGTGTTATAGTGGAGGAGGGATCTGTAATTTCAATGGGTGTTTTTATTGGTGCTTCAACAAAAATAATTGATAGAGATACAGGAGATATTCATTTTGGTAGAGTCCCACCCTATTCGGTTGTTGTACCCGGTAGTTTACCAAGTGATAAATCACATGATAAGGGTTTGGGGCTCTATTGTGCAGTAATTGTTAAAAGAGTTGATGAAAAAACAAGGGCCAAAACTTCAATAAATGATCTATTAAGGTCATAATTATTGATTTATTTGTGAATTTATATGATCGCAAAAGATGAAGCACAAAATCTTCTCCAAGATTTTTTAAAAATTGAGAGCATTACTCCAGATGTTAGCAATGCATTTGATTTCCTTGAAGCGCTTTTCGTTAAATACAATTTTGAAGTTCATAGAGTTAAGTTTAAATCCAAGGGCACTTATGAGGTAGAGAATATGTTTGCAACTATAGGTGAGTCAAACCCACATTTTTGTTTCGTTGGACATGCAGATGTTGTGGCTCCTGGTGAAATATCAGATTGGTCAAATCCTCCATTCTCAGGTCACATTGAAAATAATATAATATTTTCAAGAGGTGCAGAAGATATGAAGGGCGCTTTAATCTCATCAATAGTAGCTGGTATTAATTTCACTCAGAAAGATTTAGGTAGAAAAGGCAGAATAAGTTATTTAATCACCGGCGATGAGGAGGGTATTGCAATAAATGGTACGAAGCCGATGTTGGAGTGGGTACAGAATGAGGGTATGAAAATAGATGAATGTATTGTAACAGAGCCTACAAGCTCAGAAAAATTAGGTGATAATATAAAAGTTGGCAGAAGAGGAAGCTTATCTCTTGATTTATTTATTAATGGTAAGCAAGGACATGTTGCTTATCCTGAAAGAGCAGCGAACCCAATAAATCCTGCATTGGATCTTCTAAAGGATATTTGTGGTCAAATTGATTCGGGAACGAAAAATTTTCTGCCAACAAATATTGAAATTACATCAATTGATGTAAATAATCAGTCGTACAACGTTATTCCCCAAAGGATAAAGGCATCATTTAATATACGGTTTAATGATTTATGGGATGAGGAATTACTTTTGAAGTTTTTGGAAGACAAGATATCACAGAAACTTAATCGAAATAATATTGGTTGGGAGTTAAAAAAAATATCTCTCGCCGAAAGATACTTAACTTCAAGTGATAAACTTTGTGAACTATTGAAACAAACAATTTTAAATAGGGTAAAAATACTGCCAAACATTAATACGCTTGGTGGGACGTCTGATGCGAGGTTTGTAGCAAAATATTGCCCTGTAATAGAGTTTGGTCCTGTCGGTAGATCAATGCACCAAGTTGACGAGAAATTACCACTGAATGAATTTCATCTTTTAACAGAGATTTACGAAGACTTTCTTTTTAACTATTATTCAGCATAATCAACTCTCATTAGATATAGACCGGATGCCGAAGCAAGCTTTGCACATTCGCCTCTATCTCGAGCATTTATAACATCTAAAATTTTATTAGAGCTCCAAGAACCTGATCCAACTTTTAAAATGCAGCCCATTATTGACCTAACTTGCGTATGCAAAAAGGACCTAGCTGCAAAATCTATCATGATTTTTTCTCCATGTCTTTTTACGCAGATTTTATCAATGGTCTTGATCGGAGATTTTGCTTGGCACTTTGCCGAACGGAATGTTGTAAAGTCATGTTCACCAATGAATAAATTTGCCGCATCTTGCATTAATTTGATGTTCAAGGGCCTATTGATATGGGAGTATCTATTCAAATCATATGTTAGATGGCTCTCTCTATTTACGATTTTATACCTATAATGCCTCATTATAGCGGAATATCTAGCATCAAAATCTTGGTCAACCTTTGCCACATTTAATATACTAATTTTTTCGTTCTTTAGATAAAAATTAATTCCTTTTAATATCTGATTGTTGTCACGATCACCATTAATGTCAAGGTGCGCCACTTGCCCCGATGCATGCACGCCAGCGTCCGTTCTGCCTGCACCTGACAGGATACATTTTTGGCCGCAAAATTTTTCGATGGCAATTTCAATTTGTGCTTGAATAGATGAAGAATTTTTTTGCCTTTGCCAACCTGAATAACTTGATCCATCATATTCTATTGTAATTTTATATCTCATTTTCTACTCATATCGCTCATTTATGGAGAATGACTCCTCTTTGTATTTTGGTCCCAAGTAGAAAGTCTTCTATACGCATAACTTTTTTCCCTTCCTTTTGAATCAGTATTGGTAGGATGATATTATCGCCGCAAGCAATGGATAGCCTGTTATCAACTATTTCACCTGGCTTCCCCGATCCTTCCAGAATCTCTGCCTGTATTATTCGGGCTCTGAAATCAGTAGCTTTATCTTTATATCTAAACCAAGCACCTGGATAGGGGCTTAATCCTCTTATTTTATTATTGATTTCATAGGCTGGTAAATTAAAATCTATTAGTGTTTCACTCTTCTCTATTTTTTTTGCATAGGTTATGCCATTGTCGTCTTGTTTGACGAAATTTAAATTTCCATTTCTTAAATCCTCAATTGCTTGAATCATGAGCCCCGCACCCAATTTTGATAATTTTAACGATAAGGACCCATTATTATCTGTCTCTTGAATCTCGAATTGAGTTTTTTTGCAGACATCACCCGTATCTAATCCAACGTCTAATTTCATTATATTTATACCTATATTCTTATCACCGTGCATAATCGCTCTTTGAATAGGTGCAGCACCCCTCCATCGGGGTAGAAGTGATGGATGTATATTTAAAAAACCAAATTTTGTGACCTGTAGAAATCTCCTTGGTATCAGTAGTCCATAGGAAACAACAATACCAAGATCAGGATTTAATTTATCTAAAAAATTTATTTCAGCATCTTCTGTAAGGTCTACAGGCGTTCTAATTTCTAGATTATTTTGCTCGGCATATTGGTAAATAACCGATTTATTTATTTTCAGACCTCTTCCAGACTTCTTCGGTGGCTGCGTGTAGACTGCTATAATTTTATTCTCTGACTCAACTAGTTTCCGTAATGTCGGTAACCCAAATTCTGAAGAACTCATAAAAATAATATTCATATGATCTATCTCAAATTTTTTGTTTATTTTGTTTGATAAATTTTTTTTCAATGGAGTTTCTTTTCAGGCGAGAAAGATAGTCAATGAATAATTTTCCATCTAAATGATCAACCTCGTGCTGGACACAAGTTGCAAGCAATCCATCACAATCTAGAAATTGCTCCTTATCTTTTTTATCAATATACCTAACCCTGCATGCAGTTGGTCTTTTTATTTCTTCATAAAACTCAGGTATCGATAAGCATCCTTCACTGTAGCAATTCATTTCATTGGATCTCCATACGATCTCAGGATTTATCATGTAGAGTGGCTTCTTTTTTTTCCCTGCGCTAAACTCACAATCCATAACAATCAGTCTCTTATTTATACCAACTTGAACTGCGGCAAGTCCAATTCCAGGTGCTGCATACATCGTCTCAGCCATATTTTTTAATATGGACAATATCTCACTGTTAACCTCAACAACTTCCTCAGATTTTGTTCTAAGTATCTTGTGCGGTATAGTTAGAATTGGGTAAATCATATCCTGCTTCATATATTAAGTTAGTATTTTAACGTAAAACATATTAAAATATAAATATAATATCAATATAATTTAGATGATGACTCAAATTACGATAATTACCCTACTGCTCGTATCTACTTTAATGATAGCTCTTTTTATATTGTTTGTACAAAATAAGAAAAACAATAGAAGTTCCGAAACTGAGATTACTGAATTACTCAAACAAAATAATGAATTAGACTCAAAAATTAGATCCCTCACAGATTTATTTAACGGAAATCATGACAGACTGAACAATTCGATTAATGAGGTAAAAGATAAAATCAACGAAAAGGTTCAAGAAGAGCTAAAACAAAGTCGTGAGAAGACGCATGAGGATTTAACAAAATTATCTGAACGTTTGGCTATAATTGATAATGCTCAAAAAAATATCACCGATTTATCAAATAACGTCATAGATCTTCAGGGTATACTATCAAATAAGCAACAGAGGGGAGCATTTGGGCAAGCTCGAATGGAGTCAATTATTGCGGACTCTCTACCAAATGGCCTTTACTCTTTTCAGCATACTTTATCAAACTCAAAGAGACCGGATTGTATTATTAGGTTGCCAAATTCCGATGAATTAATTGTTATTGACTCGAAATTTCCATTAGAGAGCTTTGAAGAGCTAAGATCTACAAAAACGGCAGATGATAAAAAAAAGGCGTTTGCCAAAATCAAAGTTGATGTCCTGAAACACGTGACTGATATTGCTGAAAAATATAAAATACCTGGTGAGGTAAGGGAGCCATTGATTATGTTTATTCCATCTGAGTCAATATATGCGGATTTGTATGAAAATTTCGGTGACCTAATACAAAAATCTTATAGGACTGGAATTACAATCGTCTCGCCAAACACATTAATGCTAACTGTTCAAACACTCCAGACATTAATACGTGATGCTCAAATGCAAAAGCAACTTGGTATTATTAAGACAGAAGTTGGTAATATTCTTATCGATGTCGAGAGGTTAAATAATAGGGTTCAAGATCTGCAGAAACATTTTAACTTGGCCAGTAATGACATTGAGAAGATTGTGGTATCATCAAAAAAAATTGCTACAAGCGGCAGAAGGTTGGATGTTTTAGAACAGGCACCAAATACAGATGATCTCATAGATAAGACAGAAAATTAGTCAGCGTCGGTTCTTGATAATATTGCCTGCGTCAGAGTGCCATCATCTAAATAATCTAATTCTCCTCCAATTGGGATCCCATGAGCTAACTTTGTAATTTTAATATTCAAATCTTCTAAGTAATCAATCAAAAAATGAAGTGTAGTTTGTCCATCGATAGTAGCACTTAAAGCCAATATTACTTCTTGAACATTATTTTGCTTTACTCTTCGACCTAATTTTTCAATATTTAATTGCTCAGGGCCAACACCATCTAAGGCATTCAGTACCCCACCAAGAATATGGTAATATCCCTTAAAGACCCCAGCTCTCTCTATTGCCCAAAGATCTGAGATTTCTTCCACCACACAAATAATATTTGTATCTTTACTTGCATTACTACATATTGCACACGGTGATGAGAGATCTATATTATTACAAATATCACAGATTATTATCTTTTCACTAATATCAATGAAGGCCTCTTTTAAGGGAAGTAATAACTTCTCCTTTTGTTTTATAATTGCAAGTGCCGCTCTTCTACCAGATCTTGGTCCAAGGCCAGGTAGCTTGGATAGAAGTTTAATAAAGTTTCCTATCTCATTGTTATCATCGAAATTCATAATTAAAAACCAATATTAAATCCAGGTGGGATTGGGAGGCCTCCTGTTATATCTTTCATTTTTTTTGCAATCTCATCATTTATTTTTGATTTTGCATCAGTGAAAGCTGCAATTATTAAGTCTTCGATTATTTCTTTCTCACTTGCAATTAAAATTGATGAGTCGATATCGATTTTCTTCAGTTCACTGTTGCCATTTATTGTAAGTTTTACAAGGCCACCACCCGAAGTTCCTTCAGTTTCTATATTTTTTAGATCTTCTTTTGCGGTTTTCATTTGATCTTGAATCTTGCTGGCTTGCTTCATTATTTCTGAAAAATCCATTTAACCTCCATTTTGTGTGTTATCGTCTTCATTTACAACTTCTGCATCAGGAAAATGTTGTTTTATATTATTTATTGTAATTTCATTCTCATCCTTCATTTCTTTTCCTGAAATATTAATTGTCCAATCTATACCTGTTAACTTGATTAGTGTTGACTGCATATTACTTATGAGTTCATTATTTACTGCCTCGTTTGATGTAAGTTCTAAGTGACCAATCTTATATTCTACTAAATCAAGTTTATAAACTTGCTCTGCAAGCCTTATATCATTATCCACAAGCATTGATTTTATTTCATCGAATGTATCAGGTACAGTAACTATCTTATCTTCAATCTCTTCTTCAGAGACTTTATTTCCTGCGCTCGCAGAGTCTTCTTGGATTGTTTTTTTTAAATCTGTAATAAGACTATCAATTGGAGGAAGTTGATTTGAATAACATAATTTAATGAACAGCATTTCCAAAGCTATATTCTGGTTGAATGAATTTTTTACCTCACTGTGCCCCTTTAGCAACATCTGCCACATATGTACAAGTGATGATATATCGGTATCTGCAATCTGTATCTTTATGCTCTTGATTTGTTGATCGGATAATATGTCATTTTGTACTGGGATACCTAACTTTATTAATGACGCTATATGTGTAATCTTTGATAAATCCCTAATTATAGACATAGCATCAAACCCATTTTGATAAATCTCACTAATTTTTTCAGGTATTTGCTCTGCCATACAAAGTATTAATTTTTCAAACAGATCAATAATAAAATTCATATTATTGAGGTTAAGCATCTCTGACAATTTTTCTTCAGATATATTGCCCTCACATAGCGAGATAGCTTGATCTAAAATAGATAGCGCATCACGCATTGATCCCTCAGATGCATTACAAATAAGTTTTATACTTTCGTCATTGATTATTATACCTTCACTTCCAGAAACTGATTTGATATATTCGGACATAACATCAAAATTAATTCTTTTTAAATTGAATTTTTGGCATCTAGATAGCACGGTGATTGGAATTTTTTCTATTTCAGTTGTGGCGAAGATAAAAACAACATGCTCCGGTGGCTCTTCGAGAATTTTGAGCAGTCCGTTAAAGGCTTGTTTGGATAGCATATGTACTTCGTCAATAATAAATATTTTAAATTTTGCCATTGTTGGTTTTGTTTGTGCAAAATTAATTATTTCTCTAACATGATCAATGCCTGTATTGGATGCTGCATCCATTTCGAATACATCCGGGTGTCTTGACTCGATGATTTCTTGGCAATTAAGCCCAATCTTATCTATCTTGATCAAGGGGGTATATTCGATATTATCCAACGTGTAGTTTATTGTTCTCGCAAGAATTCTGGCTGTTGTAGTTTTACCTACACCTCTAATACCTGTAAATAGGTACGCGTGACTCAATCTATCTGATTGTATAGAGTTAGCAATAGTATCAACGACATTATTTTGCCCGACAAGTTCATCAAATGAAGTCGGCCTATATTTTCTTGCAAGTATCTTGTAGTTGGTATTTTCAGACAACTTATGACTCTCATGAATACAGTAACTAGTGAGAAGCTAGTATATGACCCGCAAAAAAATCGTTGTGGCTGCTTCCTTCCGGACCTGACCCGATTGGCGATAGTTACGTCCACCACTAACTTCTCAATCGGATTATAACAAATCATATTTGATATTGGTATAAATACTTCTTGTTATTTATATATATTTTACAGCTATAGTATCACTTAAGAAAACTATGATCATTGTCATTTTTTAATCTCATCTTGCTTGCGTGATATACACCAAGTATTTTAAGCTCGCTGGAGAAAAAATCTAACTCTTCTAGTGCTAACCTAACGTTATCATCATGTGGGTGACCTTCAATATCCACATAGAATTGTGCGGCAGAAAAGCTCCCTCCAACAATATATGACTCTAATTTAGTTAAATTTACACTGTTTGTGGCGAACCCACCCATTGCTTTATATAGCGCAGCGGGAACATTTCTCACGCGAAAGACAATACTTGTGATTATTGGTTTTCCATTTGGCTCCGCATCATCTGGCTCTCGGGATAATATTATAAATCTAGTTGTATTATGATTCGCGTCTTCAACATTTCTTCTAATAATTTTTAAGTTATAGTACTCAGCCGCAATTTCACTTGCCAAGACCGCAGTTGTTTTATCATTGGAGTCCGATATAATTTTTGCTGAACCAGCCGTATCGGCACCGACTATTTGATTCAACTTTAATTCATTAATGACATCCCTACATTGCCCAAGCGCATGCCGATGGCTCATCACATTCTTAATTGTTTTTTCGTCTGAGTCATGAACTCCAATTAACTGATGCTGAATGGGTAGAAAAAATTCATCAACAATATATAGTCCAGAGGTTGGTAATAAGTGGTGTATGTCTGCAACTCTTCCTGCCAATGAATTCTCAATTGGAATCATTGCGTATTTAACCTGCTTATTTTTTACTTGGGCAAAGGCATCTTCAAATGTTGGGGCAGGGATAGGCGTCATATCAGGATATTTATTCAGGCATGCTATATGTGAATATGCCCCCATTTCTCCTTGGAAAACTATTTTGTTTTTCATATATCATCTCCGCCTTGCGATGCCTTCATTAATCTTTCTACATCATCTAACGTGTCAATGCTAATAATTTCATCATCAGTGAGAATTAAATTAATCTTCAGCGAATTCTGCAATGCACGAAGTTGTTCCAGATTTTCTTCTTTTTCAAGCGAAGAAGGCTCTAAAGATGTAAACCTATCCAATGCATCTCTTTTGTAGATATAAATCCCAATATGTTCGTAATAGATTTCTGCGCCATATGGTATCGGTGAGCGTGAAAAATAAATTGCTTCCATATTGTTTTTATTTGATGTACTTGCAGCAATCTTAACAATATTTGGATTATGAATATCTTCTTTTTTGTCAATTACTCGCGCATATGTGAGAATATCCGCATCTGTGATTTTAATCTGTTCCAATCCTATATCAATGATATTAGGCTTAATATTTGGAATATCGCCCTGTAAATTTACGATATATTTATATTTTCCATCAGGATCAATATTTATCAATGCTTCATAAATTCGGTCCGTTCCACTCAAGTGCTCCTCCTTTGTTATAATATACTTCGCATTATTTTTTTCTAGGACATTTGAAATTTCAGTGGAGTCGGTTGCAACTATAACTAAATCTGCATTTGACATCTGGGCATTTTCCCAGACATGTAAAATCATTTCTTTTCCTTGTATTTTTAACAATGGTTTATTAGGGAGCCTCGTTGAGCTCAATCTAGCGGGTATTAGAATTATAGTATCATTACTCTTCATCATATTGAATATCCATATTAAAAACATATTCAATTAAATATGAGAATTATTGAATATTAGTAAATTTTTTTGTGGTTTTAATAATTCATTTATATTATAAAAAAACTTACTTAGGCTGATAAAATATGGATAGTTTCGAATTTAATAAAATCTTTGGTGCAATCTGTGCAACAGCTTTATTCATTCTAGTCTTGTCCATCATAACGGATTTCTTATATTCCGAACCTGAGCTTCAACAGCAAGCATATATTGTTGACGTGCCTGAGACGGATGTTCTTATTCTAGATGAAATGGCTGAAGTTGTTGAAATTGACGTAATGGAATTACTAGTAATGGCTAGTCTTGAGAATGGTCAAAAAGTTGCAAAAAAATGTGTTTCCTGCCATAATTTTGAAGCTGGTTCTGCTAATAAGATTGGTCCCAATCTTTACAATATAGTTGATCGGCAAATGGGCATTATAGATGGCTTTGCATACTCCAATGCATTGAATGAGAGGGGTGCTAATAATGAAAGCTGGACCTTCGAAAACCTTTTTCATTTTTTAGAAAGTCCGAAAAAATGGTTGCCTGGAACAATTATGGGCTATGCCGGCATAAGGAAGCCAAAAGACCGGGCTGATCTAATTGTATATTTGCATGACATATCCCCTGACTCAGCATCAATAATAGAGTGATAGATTAATATATCTAAAATCTTTCAATTAGACTTTCCTTTGTTATTAAATTATATTTTTATTATGTTTTATAGAAATATGAAAATACTGTCCTTGGCTATATTTATTCTGCTGTTAACAACTATCTATTTGTTTGCTGAAGGAAATCGTGATCTGAACAAATTAGAATGGAAGTATGCTATAAGCCTCGGAGACGAATTAAAATACTCAAATGATTTTTCTTATTTCCAATATGTGAATCCAGCAGCCCCAAAGGGCGGAAGCATTACTCAACCAGCTATAGGGTCCTTTGACACCCTAAATCCCTTTAATTTAAAGGGTGTGCCTGCAATGGGGAGTTATTATATATATGACAGCTTACTAAAAAGCTCAGATGATGAGCCTTTCTCTTATTATGGATTACTTGCTGAGGCTATCTATCACCCTCAGGATTTTTCTTATGTAATTTATAAATTAAGAAATAATGCAAGATGGCATGATGGCGAAGAAATAACTGCCGAAGATGTCAAGTGGTCACTTGAAACACTGATGGAATATAATCCAAATTATAAATATTATTACAGTAATGTTAGCGAGATTAATATTCTTAATGAGCGAGTAATTGAGTTTAAATTTGACCAATCAGGTAATAGGGAACTTCCATTAATAACAGGTCAATTTCCAATATTACCGAAGCACTTTTGGGATGAACAAGAGAGAGATTTCGGTGATACAATACTCGATTTTCCATTAGGCTCAGGTCCATATAAATATGCAGAAGTTCAAGTAAATAGGAAGGTAGTTTATGAGAGAGTTGAAAATTACTGGGGCAAGGATCTATCTGTAAATATTGGTTTCAACAACTTTGATAAAATGATTTTTGAATACTTCAGAGATCGTCAAGTTCAGTTAGAGGCATTTAAAGCAAATGAGATTGATATTATTTTTGAAAATTCTTCCAAGAGATGGGCCACAGGTTACGATTTCTCTGCAAAGGATGAAGGTGATGTGCAGCTTGAGGTTTTTAAACTTAAAAATGTACAAGGTATGCAAGCATTTGCTATGAATCTGAGAAAGCCCAAGTTCCAAGATATAGAAGTTAGAAAAGCCCTTAATCTCGCTTTTGATTTTGAGTGGCTGAATACAAATCTATTCTATGATCAGTACCAAAGAATTGACAGCTTCTTTGATAATTCTGAATTGGAGTCTGTGTCTTTGCCTGATGGACAAGAGTATGAGATTTTATTAGAAATTAGCAACCTAATACCTGATGTGGTCTTCAATGAAGTTTATGAGAATCCAGTGGGTGGGAATCCTCAAAACATCAGAAGAAATCTTAAGGAAGCTCAGAAATTATTGATGCGCGCTGGGTACATGATTGAAAATGGTAGGCTAATTGATAAAAATACAAAACAGCCTTTCCTTATTGAGTTTCTCATATCTCAGCCAGATATGGAGAGAATCATAACACAATTTCAGACTAATCTTAGGTCAATTGGTATTGAGGTAAGCATAAGGCTTGTAGATACCGCACAATATCAATTAAGGTTGGATCAATTTGATTTTGATATTGTTGTTGCAACCTTTCCTCAAAGTTTATCACCTGGGAATGAACAAAGAGACTATTGGGGCTCGGAGGCAGCCGACGCAGAGGGAAGTCGAAACATAATTGGTATCAAAGACGAAGCCATTGATATATTAATCGATAGGTTAATTTATGCGGAAACGAGAGCTAATCTAATATCAACAACAAAGGCATTGGATAGAGTATTGAAATGGAACTACTTCGTTGTCCCGCATTATTATTCTGAAGGACTGAGAGTCGCAAGATGGAATAAATTTGAATACTCCGATAACCTACCGGATTACAACGTCAATTTATTTACATGGTGGAGTAAATAAGTTTTTTTTATCGAAATATTAATCGGTTATTATGCTTGCATACACAATCAAACGGCTACTTTTAATAATTCCAACTATCCTTGGTATTATGGCGATAAGCTTTTTGGTTGTCCAATTTGCGCCAGGTGGCCCAATTGAAAGGATAATCGCACAAATAGATGGTACAGATAGTTCTGCCTTATCCAGAATTTCTGGCGGCTACAGTGGTGATTTTAATCAAGGTATAAATAGTTCAGATGCGAATAGTAAATATAGAGGTAGCCAGGGCTTAGATCAGGATTTTATTTTGGAGCTAGAAAAGCAGTTTGGTTTTGATAAGCCGCCTATTGAGAGATTCTATCATATGATAATTAATTATATGAAGTTTGACTTTGGGGAGAGTTATTATCGCGATATAAAAGTCATAGATCTTGTAATAGAAAAACTACCAGTATCAATATCTCTTGGGCTTTGGATGACACTAATATCGTATCTAATTTCAATTCCACTGGGAATGATGAAGGCAATAAAGGATGGCACGAAATTTGATCTTTGGACTTCGACGATTATCGTTGTCAGTTACGCGCTTCCTGGTTTTTTGATAGCAATATTCTTGATTATCTTTTTTGCTGGCGGTAGCTATCTTGATTGGTTTCCATTAAGAGGATTAACTTCAGATAACTTTCAGGATCTAAGTATTTTTGGGAAAATGATTGACTACTTGTGGCACATAACGCTCCCATTGATATCAATGGTGCTGGCTGCATTTGCAACCACGACACTGCTGACCAAAAATTCATTTCTGGATGAAATTGGTAAGCAATATGTTCTTACAGCAAAATCCAAAGGTCTAACGGACAATCAAGTCTTAAGAAGACATGTTTTTAGAAATGCAATGTTGATCATAATATCTGGTTTTCCTGCGGCATTTATATCTGCATTCTTTACTGGTTCACTCCTTATTGAGACAATATTTTCGCTAGATGGGCTTGGCTTATTGAGCTTCGAGTCAATTATTAATAGAGACTATGCAGTTGTCTTCGCAACACTATATATATTTTCATTTATTGGTTTATTGATTAATCTGCTTTCTGATCTCGTATATCACTGGATTGATCCTAGAATTGATTTCGAAAAAAGAGAATTGTGAGAGGGTTAATTTAGGAATACATAAATGTGGTATATATCCAAAAATATTACTCCAATTACAAGTAGAAGGCTGAATAATTTTAAAAAAAATCGGCGCGCTTTCTACTCATTACGAATTTTCATTTTACTTTTCCTAATGTCTTTATTTTCAGAGATATTAATAAATGATAAGCCAGTGGTTGCTTATTATAAGGGGGAAATACTTATGCCGGTTATTATAGATTATCCTGAGGAAAAGTTTGGTGGATTTTTAGCTGTAACTGATTACAGAGATCCATTCATTTCAGATGAGATCGAAGCAAACGGATGGATACTATGGCCTTTGGTGAGGTATAATTACAAAACAATCAATTACGAAATTCCATCCCCAGCGCCCTCACCTCCATCCTTTTTAATTGAAAGAGAATTACGATGCTATAATTACTCCAATGGCGTCAACGATAAAAATTGTAGTATATGGAATTGGAATTGGCTGGGAACTGATGACCAAGGTAGAGACGTTCTAGCTAGATTAGTATACGGCTTTCGAATTTCAGTAATATTTGGGATTATCCTCACAGTACTATCATCTTGCATTGGTATTACTGTTGGAGCATTGCAAGGGTTTTTTGGTGGGTTAACGGATCTATTTTCCCAGAGATTAATTGAAATATGGAATTCAGTTCCATCGTTATACCTTCTCATTATAATCTCGGCAGTGATAACGCCATCATTCTGGCTATTACTATTTATTTTATTACTTTTTTCATGGGTAAGTCTTGTAGGGGTAGTAAGAGCGGAATTCTTGAGAGCAAGAAATTTTGAGTATGTATTAGCAGCAAAAGCCCTTGGTGTTTCAAATGTAAAAATTATGTTCAAGCACCTTTTGCCAAATGCAATGGTTGCAACTTTAACATTCTTGCCTTTTATATTAAATGGTTCGATTGTAACTCTCACTTCACTCGATTTTTTAGGTTTTGGCCTACCTCCCGGATCAGCATCACTCGGAGAGCTCTTATCTCAAGGTAAAAATAATATACATGCACCATGGCTTGGATTGACCAGTTTTTTTGGTATTGCAGTTCTATTAAGTTTGTTAATATTCATCGGAGAGGGTGTCAGAGATGCCTTCGACCCTCGGAAAGTATTTATGGATTAAGATGGCGAGAGTTAACAAAAATATTCTTGAAATGAAAGATTTTGGAATAAACTTTACAACAACTGGTCGAAGAGAGTTTGATATTAAAAATATAAATATATCAATTCAACAAGGTAAAACAACTTCGATCGTCGGTGAGTCTGGTTCCGGAAAAACTCTCACCGCTCTCTCAATTTTGAGACTTAACCCAAGCACGTCACAGATTGAGGACGACAGCAAGATTACTTTTTTAGGTAAAAATATATTAAAAATTAATAAAAAAGAATTGAATGCGATCAGAGGCAATGATATTTCCATGATTTTTCAGGAACCACTGAGTTCTTTAAATCCACTACATACAGTTGAAAAGCAGATCGGTGAAACTCTAATATTACACAAAACAAGAAAACCCGAAGCTATTCGTGAGTCTGTTATAGATTTAATGCAAAAAGTAAGGATAAATGAACCAGAGGCAAAATTAAACCGATACCCACATCAGTTATCTGGTGGGGAAAGGCAAAGGGTTATGATAGCTATGGCTCTCTCAAATAATCCAAAACTCTTAATAGCGGATGAGCCAACTACAGCACTAGATGTTACTGTGCAATATGAAATACTGAAGTTATTGAAAACTATTCAGCGTGAATTAAATCTTACAATATTATTCATTACACATGACCTGAGTATTGTAAAAAATTTTACGGACTATGTCTATGTAATGAAAAATGGGCGACTTGTAGAAGAGGGCCCAACTCGGAGCATTTTTGATGAGCCAGCAGATGCTTATACCAGGAAGTTGATCAATGCACGAAATCTTGAGCGAAAAGAACGAAGTAGAAGTAGGTCACTAGAGATATTAAAACTGAATTCTCTCAGTGCTCAATATGAGCAAAATAGACTATTCCAGAAGAGAAAAGTCAACAAGGTTGTCAATGATATAAGTTTAACCGTTAACTTAGGGGAAACAATTGGATTAGTTGGCGAGTCCGGATCGGGTAAAACAACAATTGGATTATCAATTCTAAGATTGATAAAATCGGATGGGGGCATCGTATTTATTGGGGAGGATATTTCAAAGAAATCATTTAAGGATTTAAAAAAAAGACGGAAAGACCTACAAATTGTTTTTCAGGATCCATTCGGGTCATTATCACCGAGATTGACTGTAGAACAAATAATAGAGGAAGGATTGATTGCACAGAAAATTGAGTTAGATAAAAATCGAAGAAGAGAAAGAGTAATTGAGACACTGAAGGATGTAGGCTTAGAGCCGGATCAATTAAGCAGATATCCCCATGAGTTCTCAGGGGGTCAACGACAAAGGATTGCAATAGCAAGGGCGATTATATTGAGGCCAAAATTACTTGTTTTGGACGAGCCAACGAGTTCCTTGGATGCAACTGTTCAATTACAAGTTCTAAATTTACTGAGAAAATTACAAGATAAATATAATACCTCATATATTTTCATAAGCCATGATTTTCGTATCATAAGATATGTTGCCGATAGGATAATAGTTTTAAAATCAGGTGAGATTATTGAGATGGATTATACAGAAAACATCCTTAACAAGCCTAAAGAAGAATACACAAAGAAATTAATTTCATCTGCGCTTTTAGATTAGTTAATTATCAATAAATCTAGCGACTATCCTTGCTATTGACTTAATTTTATTATTATCCTTTTCAAATCTTTCTTTTATCTTCATAAAATTCTCAATTCTTACATCCATACTGGTCATATTACTATGGATGATTTTATTTGCTCCAACATATATTCCAACATGCCCTTGCCAAAAAATAATATTCCCTCTTTGCAAGTGGCTTTCATTGAGATCTACATCTATTGGATCGCCCAATACTTCACATTGCTGCTTGCTATCTCTCGGACATTTATAGCCAGTCGCATTCAATGAAGTTTGGACTAAACCTGAGCAGTCCATTCCTAGAATTGTTCTTCCGCCCCATTTATAGGGTGCACCAATATAACCTTTTGCAACATCAACAAGAAAGCTGTTGGATTGTTCCTCAACGGTTGACTGGATGTGTCTTACATTTACAAAGCCATCCTCGAAATTGACTTTGACAAAATCATCTTTCATATTTGACATGTCACAAAAGATCTTTGAGTTTCGAAATAGTGTCTTTATTATTGGTGATTTTGGGTCTGGTGCGGAATATATATGTGTGCTATTTGTATTGATACTATGGAAAGAATGGCTGCGTTCAAAGTCTTCAACTCTAGCTGCTTTTTTCATTACATAGCCGAGATAATTATCATTTGACAATCTACCATACACCCAATCATTGTTTTCATCTTCAACCTTTAAGAATTCACCATAGAGAGCTTCGGATATAGTTTCAGAAGAAATAATAGGTTCTTTTTTGATATCTGTTTTTGGACTTGTGATTATGAAATATCGAATACTGCACCATAAATTTACTTGTTCATGTAAAGATCTTTTATTAGCTCATAAATAGCTCTAATACCTTGTGCGGCCCCTCCTTTTGGGACTGACCTATTTGTACCATTATTCCAAGAATACACATCAAAATGTAGATAGTTAGATGTTTTATTTATGAATTTCTTCAAGAATTCAGCTGCAACAATAGAACCTGCAAATGGTGTGCTCGGTGAATTATTTAAATCAGATATCTCGTTGTTGAGCCATTTTCCATAAGGTTCAAAAAATGGTAGTTCCCAAAGAGGATCTTGAACATCTTTTGATATCTTTTTTAAATTATTTGCAATTATTTCATTTGTACTAAAAAATGGAACTATCTCTGGACCAACTGCAACTCTTGCGGCTCCTGTTAGGGTGGCCATATCAATAATTAGATCTGGTGACTCTTCGTCCGCGAGCGTTAGAGAGTCCGCTAATATCAATCTACCTTCAGCATCAGTATTCCCAATTTCAACAGTTAAACCGGATCTTGAGTCCAATATATCTCCGGGACGGAAGGAATTGCTTGAAATTGAATTCTCTGCAATTGGTATTAACACTCTCAGGTTTACATTCAAATTATTACCAATAATCATATTAGTCAGACCCAATATATTCGCAGCCCCTCCCATATCTTTTTTCATAAGTAGCATACCGGATGAAGGTTTAATATCTAAGCCTCCTGTATCAAATGTTATACCTTTTCCAATAAGTGTAACTTTTGGGTTACTTTGCTTTCCCCATCGAATATCAACCAACCTAGGTTTATTGTCGCTAGCTTTTCCAACTTCGTATATCAGTGGTAAATTATTCTTCAGAAGATCCTCGCCAATGATTTCTGTTACGTTACAACTCTTTTTTGAGAAATGGCTAGTGATAATTTTTGCAAATTTATCTGTCGTGAGTATATTAGCAGGATGGTTTATTAGGTCCATTGTAAGAAAAATACTCTCTATATAGTTTTTCACCTCACTGTAGAGCTCGTTCGGAAGATATAACTTTGTTCTGGAAATTGGTGCACTGTCATATTTATAGCAACTAAGAGCCCAGCTTATGTATGGTATTGTATCATGTGGCTCTAAATTTGAAATGTAGTAGCTATTAACAGGTAATTTTTTTGCTAAATTACTACATATAAATCTAGAGTACACTTCATTATCATTTGGCTTACCCAATAAGATCTTTAGTATACTATCTGAGTCTTTTGGAATTATAATTACGTCTCCCGGTTCAGCAGTATAACTATTCCGCTTTATCCATTTTTCTTGGTCAGGATTTTTTTTGATGTAGCTGTTTAATTTATTTTTGCTTATGAGCTCAATTTCGATTGCATCATTTTTATTTTTTGTGAACATGTTATTCCATTATATTAAATTTAATAAATGTTGGTATCTAGACCAGCTGCCATAGTAGCCCCCAGAGCGAAGCATTGGTTCTTGAAGTTATCATTCCAAGCGCCTCTGAGTATAAGAGGTTTTTGTACCTCTTTCCACTTTAAACCAGTTATTATTCTTTTTAAATTAACTTCAGTTCCTGTACCATCATGTCCCGCTCGAATATATAATGCGTAGGGCACACCATTGGTTTTATTAATGCATTGATCATAATTCCTATCAAAAAAATCTTTAATAATTCCACTCATGTATCCGAGATTTTCTGTGGTACCCAGTATTATTCCGGCTGAGTCCAGAATATGGCTTTGGTCAACCGCTCTTGCATCTCTTGCCAATATCTCGATATTATTTGATCTAATTGATTGGGCACCTTTTTCTGTCTCGTAAAGCAATGTTTTAGTATTTTGGGTAGGTAAATTTGATAGTATAAGTAGTTTTTTTTTCATGAATTCAGAGTAAATAACAAAGAAAGGATTTTCAATATAATCTTTTAATTATATATTTGTTATAAGTGGTGCCGCAGGAGTGGATTGAACACTCGACCTCACCCTTACCAAGGGTGCGCTCTACCACTGAGCTACTGCGGCAAAATAGACTAAAGCAAAAAATTAATCAATAAAATAATATACAACTGGAAATATGGCAAAATTAAGAAAAAAAGACAACCAAAAATTAGCTATGGCTCTAAAAGCAAACCTAAAGAAACGAAAAGCTCAAGCAATCAAGAAAAAAGAGAAGAAAATAAATGATAGCGAAGTAAAAAATGGATAAAATTCGTATTATTGGTGGTAATAGACTCAATGGAAAAGTTTCAATTTCGGGTTCGAAGAATTCCTCACTTCCGATTATGATTTCTTCCATCCTAACGGATGATGTAATGCATATACATAATGTGCCCAAGCTAACAGATATAAAGACACTCATACTTATTTTAGAAGAACTTGGTGCAACTATAAATGAAATTAAGGCAAAAAAAGATGATCTGTGCGAATCTATTGCCATCAATATTGCTAATATAGATAATACAACAGCTGGATACGAAAATGTTTCAAAAATGAGAGCAAGCTTTTTAGTAATTGGCCCATTACTTGCTAGAGAGGGGTACGCTCGAGTTTCAATGCCGGGAGGTTGTGCAATTGGAACGCGCCCAGTCGATATTCATTTAAATGGACTTAAGGCACTAGGTGCAGATATCAAAGTTGAGAAGGGATTTGTCATAGCGGAAGCTAAGCAAGGTCTAAAAGGTAATCATATTCGATTAGAGAAACCATCTGTTGGTGCAACTCAAAATTTAATAATGGCATCAACACTTGCAAAGGGTGAAACGAAGATAAGTAATACATCAATCGAACCTGAAGTATTTGATTTAATATATTGTTTGCGAAAAATGGGTGCAAAAATTGAGATAAACAAAAAAAATATACACATTGAAGGGCAAGAAAAACTTCAAGGGGTATCGCATTCAGTTATGTCTGATAGGATTGAAGCTGCAACTTTTGCAGTTGCAGCATGCATCACCAAAGGAAATCTAACAATAGAAGGTTGTGACTCCAGTATCTTAGACCTGCCCTTGCATTTATTAAGAAATATTGGTTTTCAAGTTCAAGATATCGATAATGGCATACATATTGGAGATTCTTTGGCAGATGAAATTAAACCTATCGAGTTAGTAACAGAACCTTATCCAGGCTTCCCAACAGATTTACAAGCACAGTTTATGGCACTGCTTACTCAAGCAAATGGGGTTTCTATCATAAATGAAAGAATTTTTGAAAATAGATTTATGCATGTACAGGAATTAGTTAGAATGGGTGCAGATATTCATTTAGACGGAGACAAAGCTGTAATAAATGGTAAAACAGGGTTGGTAGGCGCTCAAGTAATGGCTACAGATCTTAGGGCATCAGTATCCCTAGTAATTGCAGCATTATGTGCAGAAGGTGAGACAATTATTAATAGAGTATACCATTTAGACAGAGGTTTTGAAAATTTGGAGAAAAAATTATCCAATTGCGGTGCAGTGATAGAGAGAATAAGATAGAAGTTAGAATGAAAAAAATATTCAATATTAATGATACAAAGTCAATGAATGAGTTTTATCAGTTGCAAGCTAGAAGAAAGCTCAACTTTAATGAAATTTCAGGTGAAGTTGAAACGATAATTTCATCGATCAAGAAAGATAGAGACTCTGGACTTCTAAGATATACGAATGAGTTTGATAATAATCAGTTATCCCTAGAAGATTTAAGGCTCGACAAGAGTCTTTTAATTAAAAGTACCAAAAATATAAGTGAAGAACTTTTGAGTTCACTAAAATATGCTCATGATAGAATTTTTGAATACCATAAAAGGTTAAAACCTGAAAATTTATCCTATGTTGATCAAATTGATATTAAAATTGAGCAAAGATGGACGCCAATAGAGTCAGTTGGGGTTTATGTGCCTGGCGGTAAGGCGGTATATCCAAGCAGCGTTCTTATGAATGTTATACCAGCGGTGGTTGCAGGCGTAAATCGTATCGTGATGGTAACGCCGTCTATGCATGGTGTTCTAAATGATTCAATACTGGCTGCAGCAAGTATCTGTAATGTGGAAGAAGTCTATAGAATTGGAGGGGCTCAAGCCATTGCAGCTCTGGCTTACGGTACTGATCAAATAGAAAAAGTTGATATGATCGTCGGTCCAGGAAATAGTTATGTTGCAGCTGCAAAAAAACAAGTTTTCGGAGATGTTGGCATAGATATGGTCGCGGGACCTTCAGAAGTTATGGTTGTCGCGGATGCGGATATAGATTTCAAATGGGTTGTAGAAGATCTGTTTGCGCAAGCAGAACATGACGATAACGCCCAATCAATTCTCGTGACGAAAGATGTTAATTTTGCAGAAAAAGTTCTGGAGGAAGTAAATCGCAGACTAGAGAATCTAGAAGACGGGGTAACATGCAAAAATAGTTGGGTCAGATATGGAAGCATAATAATTTGTGAAACAAATGAAGAAATCATAAAATTTATAAATGAGTTGGCGCCGGAGCATTTACAATTATGCACTTCTGATGCCCATAACTTGTCAAAGCAAGTTAATAATGCCGGGGCGATATTTCTTGGAAAATATACGCCAGAAGCTGTAGGCGATTATGTTGTTGGTACAAATCATGTACTGCCTACAATGCAAACCGCACGATTTTCTTCAGGCTTGTCGGTTCAAACTTTTATGAAACGAACATCTGTTGTTCAGTGCGATAAGTCTAACTTTAACGAGATAGCCCCAAGCGCGATTACAATCGCTGAGCAAGAGGGTTTAACATCTCATGCTCGCTCATTAAGAGTTAGATTGAATAGAAAAGATGATTAACGAAGATGGCACCGCGCTTAATACTAGCTAGTAACTCTATCCGTAGATATGATTTATTGGGGCAAGTAGGTATAGTTCCTGATATTGTTGACCCTAGCAACGTGGATGAAAGTACTTATAATCGTGACTTACTACCGCATCAAATAGCCCTGATGCTCGCGAGGAAAAAAGCGCATTCTGTTTCCGAAAATAGACAATATAAAAATGACTTTATATTAGCTGCAGACACAGTCGTTGCAATCGGTAGAACAATTATGGAAAAAACTGAAGATA
>MDTG01048851.1_pt1 | contig 80855 bp, 68 predicted proteins | sample 811421 | NCBI WGS metagenome assembly MDTG01 (sample SAMN05326645, study PRJNA326480) | marine metagenome | isolation source: seawater | place: Pacific Ocean: South East | collected 2011
CTCGAAAGCTGTTCATTTCGAGGGCCAAAGGTGGGATGTACCCCAGCCTTGGAGACTCAACTGGGGTGGCAATGTTGGAAGTAGGTTTCATGAGATACCTCAAACCAACGATGCAGATAATACATAAATTTAATGAGAATGCAAGTCATTCTCATTCGCAATATGTTATTTTTGTTATTTTCTTAGTTCTTTAGAAAATATACAAAGTGCATAAGACGAAAATGTTGTAATTTAACGACACAAAATTCAACTGAACCAGAACCGGATTGACCATGGTGCTTTTTAAAAGCAACTTATCTTTTCTAACTTTTATTACTGTATTGGTTTTTGGAAACTGTGTTTTCAACGTCGAGGCAAGAGAACATAAGGATTCTATCCGGCCTGATGCTGGTAATGAAAAATTCGTTTTAGAAAAATTACAAGGATATACAGACCCTAGAAACATATCAGAAATAATATACTTAATGGTTGGCAAAAGCGGTAAAAGAGGTCGAGAACGGGCAGTTAAAATTCAAAAAAAGCGTGGTGTGATAGAAACTGGATTAAAAGCAGAATTTCCCAGGGGTGTGCAATGTCCGCAGATTGATACAGAAACTTGGGCGATTGACTATTCCTATAAAAGACACGGGGCGGCGCTCCACAAAGGCGTAGATATTGTGCCAGAAGAGGGAGAAGGTACTCCAGTAGTGGCAATCGCTGATGGATCTGTTGTTGGCAAATTTTTTAATCGTTGGAATAGAAAAGGGATTGAATTAATGCTTCGCCATTCTCCGAAACAGACCGGCTTACCCTATTGGATTTATTCTCAATACACGCACCTCAAGAACTACCCCAGATTTGATATTGGAACACCTGTAAAAAAAGGTGAAAAAATTGGGATTACTTCTAATACTGGGCTTATGGGGAAGAGAGAAAGAAGGGACGCTCTGCATTTTGCCATTTTGTATTCAAAAAGCCCAAAATGGACTAATACCGGGAGGGCGGTGGTCCCTGCTGATGCTTTCTGGATGGATCCCAATGCGTTTTATCGAAGCAGTGGCCCATATGATTCAAAAACGTTAAGAAATTTAACAAAAGATGAAAAGAAAATAAAAATCCCCTATCTATTTGTTGATGGCAGTCTTAATCCAAAGGAAACTAAAAAAATTTGGCCCTATGTATGCAAAAAAAAGATTGAAAAATATTAAGAGGAAGAACAATTTGATTAACTTTTTTAGAGTAAAGATTTTTCTTTAAACACTATACAGAAGTCGCTTTTCCAACATTCAACTTATGAGGGAAAAATGAAGCACGTTTTTGCAGTTATTCTATTTGTTTGTCTATCAGGTTGCGCATGTATCGCTAAATCTGCCGAAAATATTTATACGGGTTTAATTTCTGATGCTCACGCTCACTTGGCATCTAGAATAGAAGGAGTGGCGCCCTCGGATATCATTGAGTTGTACCGCCGAGCGGACGTATTCCGAGCTGCATTATTTGTGAATGTTAAGAAGCTCAGAGAACTACGGCCATTATTTCCAGAGAAATTTATTTTCTTTACCGATCCTTACAAAGGCAAAAGAAGTAATTATAGGTTAGCGAGGGAACGACTGCGCAAAATTCCAGAAATGCTAGATTCAGGGATGATTTCTGGAGTGGGGGAATTCTATGCGAGTCTTAGTTCTGCACCCTTTAACAGAATGGGGATAGAAATCGACCTGACCGAGCCTGCCCAAGAAAAATTCTTATCAACATTAAATGAAAAAATCGCGGTACTTCATATACACGATGAGAAAATCTCAGAATCCACACAGAAAATATTTGGCAAGTATCCCGGGATCAAATTTATCCTTTCGCATTGCGGGTATCAGCAGCCTGCAAGGTTGCGAGGGTTGCTGCGAAAGCATTCTAATTTATTCGCTGACCTCTCTTTAATATCGAATAAACATTTTGGACCTTTTAAATTTTCCCCTTTAATTTCAATAAGACCATCAACAGACTGGAAACAACTCTTGATCGAATTTTCAACGAGATTTCTGGTTGGTTCAGACATTGGCGCAAACTGGAATAGGATGCAACTTCTACCTGAGATAATCTACGATTTCAGACGATTATTAGGCAATCTACCAATACAAACAGCCGAACAGATCGCCTATAAGAATTTTGATCGATTGTTTCTAACGGAATAGGGTCCAATAAAATATATCACAATTCCGTTTAAAAATGCTTAATCATAAAATAAAAAAAGTGTGGAACTGCACACGCTTGAGCAATCAAGCTGAGTCCAACCTAGGATTTTGTCTAATAGCGTAGTAGTAAAACAAAAAACCCTTTATTTGGATTAATAAAATACTTGAAAGTGTTATTGACTTTCAAAGTTGTTTAAATTTGATTTAATATCGCATTACTTTGGGAACAATGTAACCGGTGACCAGTAAAGCGGATGCAGGTGTGTTAATAAAAAAACACTGTTTTTAATTTGAAAGGAATTATTGTGATTAAAACAATTTTAGGTTTAAAACTCGCATCATCTATTTTTGCGACAGGATTAGTTGTTGGGATGAGTTTAATTATTTGTAATAAATCAAAGAAGTTTTGTAAAAATAACTCCAATGAAAATGTCCAGGACGCGTAAGCAACCATATAAATCAATAACGAACCCCTTTAGTTGCGTTATTTTTTTACAGAAAAGATTTAGTGTTGTAACCCAATTACCTGGGAGTTCACTTTTAGCTCGTTCCAGATATTTTACAAAAACATTGCTTTAGTTTTTCAGTCAAGAGGCAGACCGACGTAGTTTTCTGAAAAATTTAGTTGTGCGTTTTTGGAACATTTTAGATGGTCTAATTCAGCCTCCTGAATTTTTTGATCAAAAGCATTCTGTTCTGGAAATTTGTGCAGAGTTGTAGTCATCCACCAACTAAAACGAATGGCGCCCCAAATACGTTTGAGCGCTCGGGCAGAGTAATGGTTCAAAAGCTGAGTGTCATTCTGGTAGAAACCACAGATTGCCTCGTGAAGGTAATGTACATCAGAAAAAGCCAGGTTCAATCCCTTTGCACCTGTAGGCGGCACAATATGCGCTGCATCCCCAACTAGAAATAAATTTCCATATTGCATGGGTTCAGTAACAAAAGATCGCAGAGGGGCAATGGATTTTTCTATCGAATTCCCAATTACCAATTCTTCAGCGGCTTTATTCGGAAGCCGATTTCTTAACTCATCCCAGAATCGTTGGTCACTCCAATTTTCAGTCGAATCCTCAATAGGTGTTTGTATATAATACCTGCTTAGAGATTCGTTGCGCATGGAAGCAAGGGCGAAACCGTTTTTATGATTTGCGTAGATTAGTTCATCACTTACAGGAGGTGTTTCTGAGAGTACACCCAACCATCCAAACGGATATATCCTTTCAAATACTTTGGAACAAGCTTTGGGTATTTGTTGCCGCGCAACGCCGTGAAAGCCATCGCACCCAATTACAAAATCACAAGATATTTTTTTGTGCTGGTTGTGATGAGTAAAGGATACAGTTGGATTTTTCGCAATCAAATTTTCGGGCATAACCTTAGAAGCAGAATTAACAACAATGTTGTCCCTCTCAACAGCATCATAGAGATCAGCAGTAGCTTCTGTTTGTCCATAAACAGTTACGCATTTATCAACTAGATTTTTAAAATTAATCCTAAAGCTTGCATTTTTTGATGAGAGAAAAATCCCATTGTGTTTAAATCCCTCCTTCTTGAGTCTCTTACTCACACCAGCTTTTTCTAATAATTGGACACTGCCTTCTTCTAAAACTCCGGCTCTAACACGTGAAAGCACATGTTCTTTTGTATGTTTTTCGAGAACAATACAATCAATGTCCGACTGTGTTAATAACTTTGCAAGTAACAGACCGGATGGTCCCCCGCCAATTATAGCTACCTGTTTCCTCATTTTATCTCTAGCTCAAGAAACGTTTTGGATGTTAAAAATATGCATGGTAAATGGAGTAAGCAAAAATTTAAAATTATAGTCGCAAAACATTGTCACTTGAACCCCACCTTATGTTGAACCATAAACTCAACTGACACAACTTTTTAAAAATGCTGACACACGATTTAATATGACCTGCAACCACACAAAAGCCGTATCTGGTATACGTACGTGACCATAAACAGATGTAAAAATGCTATGAATAAAAGATTCTTTGTTCTTTTTGGAAATCAATTATTTAATCCCAAAATACTGAAAGCTCTGAATTGCAACCATGTATTTATGGCGGAAGATTATGAGCTTTGTACCTACCAAAAACATCATAAGCTGAAGATTTATTTATTTCTTTGTTCAATGAGAGAGTATAGGGACGAGCTGACTAAATGTGGAATTCGGGTGACATACTTTAAGTTAGAGGATAGGTCGAACAAATCAAATTATCTTGATTTCCTATGTGAGTTCTTAAAAAAAAATGAATTGAAACAGATTAATTTTTTCGAGATTGAGGACAAATTTCTAGAAAATAGAATTATTAAACAAAACGCAATTGAAGATTTTGATATTCAAATTCATCGTTCGCCAATGTTTTTGTTCTCCAGAGAAGAATTTTCCTCATTTCACAAGGGTAAATCTACTTTTAGATTATCTAGCTTTTATAAGTATGGAAGGAAAAAATTTAAGGTCTTAGTAAACTCAAATCTTAATCCCATCGGGGACAAATGGTCTTTTGATGAAGAAAATAGGAAGAAGATTCCCAACGGTTTAACGGTGCCAAAAATCAGCCGTTACGAAATGTCAAAACACCAAGAAGATGTTATAAACATTATAAATGAAAAGTTTTCAGATCACCCAGGAACATTGGATAATATTTGGTTTCCAGTTAAGCGCAAACAAGTGTTTTTGGCATTAGATCGTTTTTTGGATGAAAGACTTGTGAAATTTGGTATTTATGAAGATGCTGTTCAAAAAGGTCGGAATTTTTTATTTCATAGCTGCATCAGCCCGTTCCTAAATATTGGTTTAATAACGCCCGACGAAGTAATCGAAAGGGTTTTAGAACATTATAACAAAGGGGGCATTCCAATAAATTCAATCGAGGGGTATATACGCCAAATTCTCGGCTGGCGGGAGTTTATAAGAGGAATTTATCATGTTAGAGGGGAGGAGCAAGAAAAACGTAATTTTTGGAAGCATAAACGCGATCTCTGCGACAGTTGGTACAAGGGTGATACAGGAATAGAACCATTAGATGATTGTATAAAATTAGCAATCGCTGATGGGTATAACCATCATATACCGCGACTTATGATAATCAGTAATATAATGACTTTGTGTGAAATTGACCCTAAAACCATTTATAAATGGTTTATGGAGTTGTATATCGATTCGTCTGACTGGGTAATGGTGCCTAATGTATATGGTATGGCGACCTACGCTGACGGCGGACTTATGTCTACCAAACCATATACGTGCAGTTCCAATTACATCCTTAAAATGAGTAATTACAGCAAAGGGGAGTGGTGCGATGTGATGGATGGACTCTACTGGCGTTTCATCGAAAAACACAAAAGTTTTTATAAATCCAATCCGCGGCTCGCATTTCAGTCACGAATGCTAGAGAAGATGAAACCTGAGCGAAAGAACAGAATATTCAATAAAGCCGAAGCTTTTTTATTGCAACACACATGTTAAGGTTTCTCTAACGTAATTGAAAATGAACTTGTTATTTACCACAAGAGGGTACAACCGTTTCTAATATCCTTGAAGTTTTTGTAAGGCGTACTGTAAAATTCTCTTTTGCGTCATAATTTTATTTAATGAAAGTTCATCAAATTAATATAAGACTGTAAAAATTATTAATCATTAGTATGCAATAAAAGTTTTTGAACTCCTTTGTTGAATAAATTTATTGATTTTTAACCCCTTAGTTCATATTTAATCCGCAAGAAGCTAATATCCGGAAACTAGGTAAGCGTATGATGTTTCGTATGGTTACCTTGATCACCACATTGTTAGCGAGAAAAATAATAATTAACTGCGAACGCTAGATCAATGACAGAAATAGAAAAGCTAATTGCTGCCTTAAATAAAATAGCAGCAGAATTAAATCAACAACACCCCGTAGAAGAGCAGATCCCGAGAGTACTGAGGTCCAAGTATTTCAGGGAGTTGATTGTATCGTTAATCAATCACCCAATGTATGATCCTAAAACTGAATTGGAATTCCAAAAACAAGGTAAGGTAGCCGCATTACCAATTTTACGCAAAATGCGTGGATGTTTCTCACAACCTACAGTATTGTGTTTTAGTTCATTTGCTGAAATTGCGGAAATTTTAATCCCTTCTTTGGCACCAATTTTCAGGAGCTTTCTTAACAAGCTACAAAAAAGTAATCAAGCAGGAGTTACTGTAAAGTCACTTTTATGCCTGGATCGAGACGCAGATTTTTATCAAAACTTAACTGTGGATCTCGAGAAGAATAATCCGCACGCTTTATTCCCAACTTCACCCTACAGGGAAAGTGAGGGTTCTGTTGTCAGTTCCAGTGACGATCACACCATCGAGGCTGTAATGACACACAGGAGTTTCACTTCAATACGAATCGAAGAGAATGTCCTTGAAACTTCTAACCCGATTTTAAGCGATGTTTATTCTCCTCTCGGTCGGTGCGTGTGTTTAGTGGATAAAAATGTCGAAGAAAGCTATGGCTCAAAAATCGATAAATATTTCTCTGATAACGGTATAATCCTGCATAAGTTTGTTTATCGCGCAATGGAAATAGATAAAACACTCGCCTCAGTTGAAAAGATGTTGCACGAATTTAAAAACTTAAGTGTGGCTAGGCACGAACCGGTTTTAATAATCGGTGGCGGGGTACTTGCAGATATCGGCGGTTTAGCCTGTGCGCTTTTTAATCGGAATACTCCATACATAATGGTTGGGTCTTCAATTGTATCTGCTATCGATGCGGGTCCGTCTCCTCGAACTTGTTGTGACGGATTCGGATACAAAAATCTGACGGGAGCATATCATGCACCCATTCTCACCATAACCGACAAGTCATTTTTTAAAACATTACGGAAGGGTTGGCTTCGGCACGGTGTCGCGGAAATTATTAAAATGGCTATCGTCAAAGATGCAAAGTTATTTGAGCAGCTTGAAAAAATTGGAATCGATTTGATTGAAACTAAGTTTGGAACGGTTAGCCATCCAAATAGCTCTGCTATTAATGATGCGTCTAGAGAGATACTGGCTGGAGCAATGCGTAGTTATGTTGAATCAGAATATGGAAATCTCTACGAAACTCATCAATGCAGACCGCATGCTTATGGACATACATGGTCCCCTGGATTTGAATTGCAATCCGGATTGTTGCATGGACATGCTGTTTCAATAGGTATGGGTTTTGGTGCCTTTCTGAGCTGGAAACGAGATTGGTTGGGTTTATCTGATCTTAATCGCATTTTGAACCTGATAACTGACTACGAGTTAAGTTTATGGCATAAAATACTGCTCGATGAGGAACTTATCTGGAATGCTCAAACGAGCATTACAGATAAAAGAGGAGGTAATCTTGCAGCTCCGGTGCCGAAAGGCTGCATTGGTGAATGTGGATACATTAACGAGTTGACACGTACAGAACTCCGCAACAACATTTTAGAATATCAAAGTTTTTGCAATAAATTTGCGCGGAATGGACATGGAATAGAACCACTTTGTAGCGATGTGGGATTGGAAAATCCCGCTGATGTGCTTGATATTAATAATCCAACCAAAGCAGCTTGAAGTTGGTAGAATAAGGACAAAAATAATGCATCAGCTTAGAGCCGTCACACCTTTGTCAATTCTGGCTAAGAAATTAGACTGTCTGGCAATCGATTGCGAGAGGGGTAATTTTGATGTGCAATTCAGAAATGAACTTGAAACCTGTCGTAATTTGGCGTCTGGCCTCGATCCCTATCTGGAAATGTTGTCGACACCAGAAGATCCATGTTTAAAACGCTTGTCTGTGGAAACAAAGAAATTTGATTGGAGTGACAGTGATGACCCTGCCCTTGTTAGAGGTTTGGAGGCAGAGATGTTATCAGGTCATGTTGAGGGGCAATTTTTAAAAATGTTGGTTGAAGTGTCAGGAGCTAAAAAAATTCTAGAGGTAGGGGTTTTCTCAGGATATTCAGCTGTTGCCATGGCAAAAGGTCTGCCCGAAGACGGTAAAATAGTGGCTTGCGAATTGGATGCGCGCGCAGCTCGGTTTGCAAAGGAACAATTTCTTAAAAATGCCCTGGATAATAAAGTTGATTTGCGGGTTGGTCCTGCTATCAAAACCCTCCGGGAACTCGCTGAACACGGAATGAAATTTGATTTAATGTTCGTTGATGCGGATAAACAGAATTATGAAAATTATGTAAAATTAGCATTAGATGAGAATCTACTCTCCATTGGAGGTATTTTTGTAATTGATAATACTCTTTTGCAGGGTGAAGTATATTTAGAAGAAGGCGAAAAAAGTACGACGGGCAAAGCCATATCCTCTTTTAATAAATATCTCGCTAGAGAAAATCGAGTAGAACAAGTAATAATTCCACTTCGAGATGGTGTAACATTTGCTAAGCGAACCACTTGAAATAAATAGACCTGCAGTGGATATTCAATCAAAACCTATCAAATTAAAATCGCAGGGTAGGATAACGAGTGTTTTTGTGATTATTTTGTTAGCCAGCGCTTTGCCATTAAGTTTATTAATTATGGCTATAGTTTTTTTAAAATCTCAACTTATAAAAAGAGTAGAGAGGAAAACAATAAGAAGCGAAAGAATTCTTTTATCTGGTGGCAAGATGACCAAAGCACTTCAACTCGCTCGTTTATTCTCGCGCGCTGGACACACTGTGATACTAGCAGAAACTGAAAAATATAGTGCTTCAGGACATGCGTATTCTAATTGCGTAAAAAAGTTTTATAGTCTTCCATCTAAGGAGCAGGGTTTCGACGCTTATTGTGATAAAATGGAAGAGATAATTAGTGCCGAGTCGATAGATATATTTGTACCTGTCGCCAGTCCAACATCCGTGTTTCAGGATGCGAAATTAAAAACAATGACAAAATCGGATTGCACCTTCTTCTGCTTTGACGAAAAAAATCTAGACATTCTAGATAATAAATACGCAGTTTGTAAAACGGCTAGTAAAATCGGCCTGTCAGCCCCTGAGGTGCATTATATTTGTGATCGCACTGAACTCTGTAATCCAGATTTATATTCTAAAGAAAAAAAATACATTCTCAAATGTTTGTCATACGATCCTGTTGGACGATTAAATCGTCCCCTTTTGCCATTCGCCGGCCAAAGTAAGTATTTTGAAGAACTTACTATTTCGAAAGAACGCCCCTGGATTTTGCAAGAGTTTATCGAGGGTAGGGAATATTGTACCCATTCTACGGTGCAGAATGGAAAAGTTTTGCTTCATTGTTGCTGTTACTCATCAGATTTTCAGTTGCGCTACCATCATGTTGACCACCCCCCCATTTTCGAATGGGTTGTTTCTTTTGTCCGAGAACTAAATCTGACTGGGCAGATCTCTTTTGATTTTATTGAGAATGAGGCGGGCGTCATTTTTCCTATTGAGTGCAATCCACGAACTCATTCCGCAATTACATGTTTTTACAATTTTCCTAGAGCTGTTGAGGCCTTTCTACCAACACAACTTTTAACCGATGAAAAGGTTATCATGCCTCGGTCTAATGCCAAAGAAACTTATTGGCTATATTATGAATTATGGAAATTATTCACTTCGAAATCTTTGAGCAAGATATTAAGTCAGGTGCAACTTTTTCTGAGGGGAAAGGAAGCTATTTTAGATGAGAAAGATCTTCTTCCATTTTTAATAGTATATCACTGGCAAATTCCAGCGCTATTAATGAAAGCAGTATGGGCTGGAAAACCATGGGTTCGTATAGATTTTAATATTGGAAAATTAGTAGAAGCAGGGGGTGATTGAAGTTGGCTGGGTACAGCAAGCATGTATATCATCTTTGCGGATCACCCACATCGCAGTTTTTTTTTGATTTATCTATGATTTATGCGAGCAATATACTTTTACCTAGTGGATGGAAACAAACCTTTATTGTAGTTTACCCAAATGGTATGTGGCGAACTGGCAGATCACTTCAATCGTTAGAAGAACCAAGAGCCGCTCAATTGTGTCTCAGTGATGTTTCTACCAACTCGCTTTTAGTCCCTCATATGTTTTGTCGAGCCGGAATGTCATTTTACCGATCCCTTTTCGAAGAAATCTTAGGGTTGAGACTTGTTGGCTCTAAAGGAAACATATTAAGTTTAACCGCGGATAAAGCTCGAACGAGAGCACTGGTTGAAGGCAGTGGTATCAAGGTTGCAAAGGGCGAGCTATTAGCAGCCGGTAAAAATACATCAATTCCCCTACCATGTATCGTGAAACCAAACAATGCAGATAACTCGGAGGGCCTTTCATTAGTAAAGGTTGAAACCCAATTGAATGAGGCAATTGAATCTGCCCGAAAAGTCGACCCAAGTGTACTAGTTGAGGAATTTATTCCCGGCAGAGAAATACGGGTTGCCATTCTTGAATTAGATGGAAAATTATATATGCCGCCGATCATAGAATACTCGGTTTCTCCCAAATATCCCATCCGTAAAATAGTAGACAAGCTTGATGTAGACGGTCTTGGTACACCAAAGTCTCAATCGACCAAGTCCTCAATAGGCATGTTATGTCCAGCGAAATTAGATAAAAAACTTCATGCAACGGTGGAACAAACAGCCAAACGGGCTCATAAAATTATAGGGGCTCGGCATTTTTCCCTTTTTGATTTTCGTATTGACGCCCGTTCTAACCACCCAGTTTTTTTAGAGGCAGGTTTGTATTGGTCTTTCAGTTCAGCAAGTATGATTACAAAAATGCTTGTGACGACAGAGAGACCAGTGGTAGATATTGTGGATAAAATCTGGACCCAAGCTTTATTTGAAGATCCTTAAATAAATCTTGAGAAATACAAACATCGTTGGAACTATAACATATTAATCATGACACCCATTTTAGATGCAGGAGATTAATTTGACCCTAAAAAGCAAGAAACCTGATGGAAACCATGAAATCAAGGGCGTATCGGCACTATTCTTAGGTTCAATTGGCACAATAGCAGAAACGTCAGTGCTCCAGCTAGAGGCATTCAATAGAGCGTTTGTGAATTTTAATATCGGTTGGCGTTGGTCTGAAGAAGAATATACACAGATGTTAAAACAGGCTGGGGGTAGACGAAGGATAAAAGATTATGCTGCAAAAAAAAATCTTGTGCTTTCAGAGGCGGAAATTATAGAAATTCATCAGTGTAAGACGGATATATTTTCTGAATTACTTGTCACAAGAGAGATCAAGGCAAGGGAAGGCGTCCCGGAGATAATAAAAAACTGCGCCGAAAAAAATATCAAGCTTGGCTGGGTCACCACTACTTCGGATCAAAATGTTAAAGCGATTAAGGACGCTACGAGCAATCAAATTGACTTTTCACTCTTCTCAACAATCATTACCGAGGATGATGTAAAAAATCCCAAACCTGCACCTGATAGTTATTTAAAGGCACTTCAAAAATTAGGTATCGACGCTGGTGAAGCGGTTGCTGTCGAGGATAGTAATAGTGGGGTTTCTTCAGCTAAATCTGCGTCAGTCATATGTATTGCAGTGCCAGGTGAGTATGGAAATCTTCAAGATTTTACTTATGCAGACATCAGTCTTTCTGATTTGCACTGTTTAACTCTATCACATTGAACTGATAGAGAGGGATAAGTACTCTTTTTATTCAAAAGTATTTAGAATATTTATTTAATAAATTGCATTGTTACTATCCAGAGTCTTCTAAGTTCAGGAGTAAACTATGAAAATAAAAAACATTTCTCTTAAAGTATCGTTTGAAACTATTTCAAATCAATTTGGAAAATGGGTACCCTTTATTGCAGAAAAAGAGTTTTTTCTTAAAAAATTGGTGGTTTTAATTTCGCTGTTTTTATCAGGGATTGTCGCTGTACCTTCAGCGGCTAACGCTGGCAAATATGATTTTAGGATTAAGATTATTAATAACACAACTGCTGATTTGGAAATCCAGATGATTAAATACACCGGATACACCCTTAATCCGCTCTATATAGACGTTGAAGCTTTAATTGCTGCGGTAAATAAAGGATCTTCCCAGACAGCCCCTAAAATATCCGTGGGTGAAAGTCTTCTTTATGATCCCCCTGATGACTCTAGGCGAAAACGCAAGCGCCGTTTTGAATTGTTATACAGGTGTACGGCAAAACATTCGTCGACTGAAAACATGAGACAATACTTCCCTAGGAATAAAAAGTGGTACAAGCGCGCTCATGCTGTAAACAACAACAATCGGTATATTTTGAAAGTTAAAAACAGTGATTGTTGAAAATAAAGCAATCAAAGTTCTTTTTGAGGAATTGATTGGTGACTTGGCTCCCTTGTAACTTTATTATTCAAAATGCCGACATTCCTAATCGCCGCGGCTTTTGCCGTGGCGGTTATGTTTGTTCTTTTTAATATATTTGGCTTTCTTAACCTCTCACCTCGCTCTTTATTTCATCCACGGTGGATCGGATTCATTGTCTCGAAGTGTCCGTACCTCGCTTTTAACAGCCCAATTGTTTGGTTTTAAACTCGAATTAGCCTTTTTACGAAGACGCTCACCAGCTTCGGGACTTTTTGATATGCCCATAGGATGAAGTGTTATTTTTTTATTTTTAACCTCACCTTTTGTAAGTGTTATGATGGAAGAAGACAATTCACTTGGCTTTGTTTGACTGTTTAAGAGTCCATTTGCTCCTACCATTGTGATAAGAGCGGTAAAAAGAAGTATATACATTAGTTTTCTCTCTTTCTGATTTGAAAAAACGTTGATTTACTCTGCGGACTGGAATTTGATGATAAAAAATTGGAAAAATTTTTTTAGTCTGTAGCTTCAAGAAGCTATTTGTACAAATTTGACAAAGGAGTCGTTAAAAAATTCCATATTGCACCGTTAATGTTTAATTGTGACGATCTTTAATAGAGATATAAAAGTGGCGAGTTTATGAAAATATTTTGATAACTTTATGGTCATGCCGGGCAATTAACTATTGAATTAATGCGGAATTGTTGTGTGGAGTTCGTAAACAAGGGGTGCGGAGTTTAAAGGCTTAATATATCTTGCAAAGAAATAGTTTTACTTGATTGCTGTAAGGTGAAAAGGTTTAAAATGTCTAAAAATCAAACTGCTCAAACTTTAGTAATTGAACGCGAGACAAGATTTGGCCTATGGGGAGTGATAATTGGTTTTGTTGGTATTTTCGCACTTTCTTTTATTCTATCTCCCCTTGCCTTCATTTTAGGCCTCGTGGGTATCTTCAAAGGACAAATTTTTACTGGATTAATTGCAATTATATTTTCAATTCTCGGCATATTGACTTCTGTTGTCATTATGGGTTTGATCGGTCTAAGTACAATTGCACTGATGCCATAGTATGATCGCGAATTATAAACTTTATATGATTTATTACCTGTCTTTCCTCTTGGGACTATATGCATTATTGTAGAATATCAGTCGCGCATAGATCAAAACATGCTTCTCCAGAATTCATGAATTATTATTTTCTTTACGTAACCGTCTGTGTTTCATGCAAAAAATAAAAGTATTTTTAACTGTTTTGTTTTTAGTAATTTTGAGCATTCCAACGAAATCCTATTGTGCAGACGACAGAATGTATAACGGCCTTCTAATCGACGCAATGGCTCAAATTGATGAAACGGTAGACTCTTCAATTGCCATCCAGAGAGTCAAGCGTGCTGGTATATCAAAGATTGCATTGTTCGCGAGAAGTCGACGATATCTCTCTGAAAATGAGCAGGCGGTTATATCTATAAAAAAGAATAACCCAAATTTGATAATACTTGGTTCACCGAAATATTTCCTCTTGAGAAACGACTTAGAAAAAGAATACATCTCACATACCTTAAAAAATATTACAAAGCATAATTATCAATTTATTGGTGAGATTCTGTATTCCCATGCTGATAAAAGCCATGGTGAACAAACAAGAACTGGAGAGAGATATGTTGACCCTCTTGCTTACGGAACGAATGCATTCTTAAACAGTTTATTAAAATATGCTATCCCGATCATGACACATTGGGAAGTCTATGCGTGGGAGAGAGATTGGCCACGATTTAAAAAACTTTATTTTAAAAATCGTGATCAGAAATTTTTAATACCGCACATGGCATTTGCGAAACCTAGTCAGGTAGAGGAAATTTTATCTTGCAGTCCCAATGTCTTCATGACTATTTCCAAAAAGGAGAAAGATAAAAGAGCTTATTCCGATAGGGGTAAAGCTCAAAAACTAGGTTCTGGCTTTATTAGAAAGAACGGGGTATTGCGGAACAAATGGCGTTTTATACTCGAGAAATACCAGGACCGGTTGTTATTTGCGACTGATGCCCATAAGCGTTGGCGATGGCAGAAATATGAAAAGGTAGTGAAGCGTCACCGAAAAATACTAGGTCAACTTAAAGTTTCCATTGCAAAAAAAATAGCCTACAAAAATGCAGAGAAATTATATGGTGTTACTGCAAATTGATCCATAGAATAATAATTTTAACTTAAACATCAGCCATGAAATTTTACAGATATGGTAATCTTGGTGTCATCATACATTAGGATAGATTTTTTTCATGGGCCGTGAGGATGTAAAAATCCTACATTCAATAAATACACTCTTTTTATGTGTTAGAAACTCTAATCTTCTAGATCTTATTATCGAGGAGGATGTAGTTGTAGTAAAGGATTAGGATACTTTAACACCTAAAAATATTTTGTTATTAATGTTTTCATCATTGTTTTTTGCAAATAGGTTAATGAAAAAAAACTGTTAATCGAAGCGCACACCATAACAAAAATATGTAGGTGAAAAAATAATATAAAAGATTAACTTCTGCACACTAAATTATGCTCAGTGGCAACCCTTTCCAAATATCATAAGCCTCCAGTAGTTATATGGTAAGGGAGTAAGAAAGCCAGCAATTAACATTGGCGGCACCACCCACCAAGTTAACACCGCTCCACCGGTAAATAAGAAATCAGTGATGTTCATGGCACTCTCCATTGCAATCATTGAAATAAAGGACATCCCGATAGCTGTTTGAAAAGCATTTTTCCAGCCCATCTGTCTGCGTAAAATTATTGTTTCCAATGAAATTGAGGTAATCAAACCATTAAATATAGCAAGAATCATTATCCAAAAGATCGGCCAATCAATTTCCATGAACTGAAAATACGCTATTGTCCCAAGGTCCCCTATAGAGCAACCCAAAAGACACCATAACGTATTCTTGGATGCAGCCATCCAAGTTACGCCGCATGTCCAGTTAGTTTTCTTTTTGGTCTTTGTTAATGTCATAAAATATTTCACTTTCGTAATATGGATGGAGCCGATAGAGAGATCACTCCTATTTTTATATACAGCTATCTATGTCTTAGTAATACAAAGATGTTTGATGCTCCTATAGCATGATTGTGGATAAGATATAATTTTAAAAATGGTAAGAGGGTGAAAGAAATTATATCAGTTTTTCCACCCAATTGAGTGTCTTCACCAGCACAGAGAATTGAGTATTTTTCATGGTGAATAATATTTAGGTTGATACAAATTATCATGAAACTAAAATATAATATTAGGACTAAGCTTGGGAAGATAAAGATAAATTTTATTGATATTAGAATATCAAAAATCAGAAGTAATGGGTTACTCATATATAGAAAATTCCAAATAAGAATTTTAAAAAATTTGTAGAAACGAGCTAAATTATAAGCGGTGCAGTCTTATAAAATATCTACACGTGCAATTGCTTCACAAGTTGGTGTGAGTCGGGGAACCGTGTCTAAATTTTTCAAGTTTGAGTAAGGAGGTAAGCAAATGAAAGTTCTGAAGGTATTGGAGAGTGCAGAGGTGATAATTGCAGAAATAGAGGTAAATCTTGGGAACAAGAAACATTCCTCTCCCACGCTCTGTGTTCTTTGTGATGAAAAAATCATTCCACTGAACACTCCAGACGGTCGTCCAATCCTTATGAATATGGAGAATGCAGTTAAATTCTCATAAGTAGATATTTTGAAAAACGACAGCCTTAAGCTTAAAATCCGACGAAATTTTGCGTACCCCAACGTTTGTTGGCATGTTTGAGTTTTATTGGAGATTGCACAAAGTTCTATAGCGATTGCTGAAGAACTGAAGAGCACTTCCAATCAATTGCAGGACGAAGAATGGAAAGGTTTGGATGTTGCCGAGTATCGAATCGTAAATGCAAGTGCTGTGCTGTTGGAGTTGTATGGCAATTAAACCAATACGTTTTAATTCGCATGCCCAAATGCTGAATCTCTATTAATTTTCAGTACACGCTTCTTGCTCGTCATAAATGTTGTCGTGTTTCTTAAGTTCTATTCCAATCAAGCTTTTTAGTTAAGTTCCCTCCGTAACCCCCTAGTATTTTATATGTCTTAATCCTTGTGACACCCCCGATTCACTACTTTTGGTTCTGACGAAAAAAGCACCATTGGTGTTTTTGTATTTAGGTATGTTATCGGCTTCAAGCCGCATTATATAATTTCTCTGGATCGGATTTCCCCATGCATTGATGTTATATGAGCACCTTACCTTCGCACTTGTTTCAGCAATGGTTCTCCAGCCTGCTGCTTCATTTTGCTTATTTATATATTCTGCAAGAGTATTAGCCTCGTTTATGCTGCCTCGCTCTGTAATTCTTGTGCGAGGATGGCCGACTTTAGAGCGTCAAAATTCTTACTCTGTTTTTTATAAATTTTTATCAGGTTTCTAATTTGTTTCGTTAACAGGTTTATTTGTTTTAATAAACTGATTTGTTCATCAAGCGACAATTTAGGAAGTGGACATTCCAAAATATGTTTTTTTCTCAGATTCGTTTGATTTTCTCCATCATTAAAACTTAAAAAATGTGGATGCCTATTTAGAACAATTTGGAGAAACTGCGGGTGAAAATGATTACTTCTAATGCAGCAGATCCGCTGATTGAGAGAGTATTTTCCACTTGCAGTTATTCGCATCGTCTTTGCCAAAGCTTTTCCATTTGGGAAATCGCTCACAACCATTACATTATCCCCCTCAATCAGCGGAAACTTCTGTTTGGTTGTAAACTTTGCTATATTTCCATCAGATGATATAAATCTCGAGTTTACTAAATAAAATTTCCCGTCGTCAGAAATATCTTTTTCATGCGCTTTTCCATTATAGAACTCGCATAGTTCACCCAGTGTTGATTGTTCATATTTTTTCAACGAGCTTCTAAAGGTTTGCTCTGTGTATGCGGCATAGCCATTAATTGCATTGCCTCTCTTCAATTCATTAAGCTTTATAGCTTTATCAATTGAACTAAAGGCAGCATCAAGTTTGGCTGCGATGCGTCTTTGCTCTGTGAGTAGAGGATAGGAAACTTTATAATCTTTAAAGTTAGCCATTTTTATGAAATTGGTTGCAGAACCGAATTGTTTATTGGAGTTCACATCCTTCCAATTTAACAGCAGGTGAAAGTATAAAAATTTAGGTAAAATTTTAATGTCATGTATTACGTAAGTTCTCTGATAGGAGTCAAAGTCACCTTCATAAAAATATACATCACCAATGTTAGCTCCATTGCCTGGCAGGATTAAACACTCACCAGAAAATCTTTTTGTATCACTATATAGGTGCGTTGCTGCGCAAGTATAGAATCTGTACCTACCGTTCTTAGCTGCATGATTAGCATCCCATTTACCAGTTGAGACACTCGCCAGATCTGTGAGATTTGAAGTTTTCCACATCACAGCAACTCCTTAATCGCCCGCAATGTGTGCGCAGCTTGAACGTCTAATTTTTCAATTTGGGAGATAATTTCTTCTGGAGTACGATTATCTACTTCTGCCACAAGATTAGGATTTTTCACAGCTAAATCCCACGTTTCTGAGTTGATATCCGCAGCATCCACCAGCCAGCTGTTTTTGCTAAGCTCCTTCGTTTTTGACATCTCAACAAACTCAGCTAAGTCTTTTTCATTTAGTGGGTTTTTTTTGCCAATATTCCTGCCTGCATCCAACTGATAATACCAAATCTTATCTGTTGGTTTGCCCTTTTCAAAAAACAGTACAACTGTTTTGACGCCTGCACCATTAAATGTACCACTCGGCATATCTAATACAGCACTCAAGCTGCACTCCTCTAGCAAATGTTTGCGAAGTGCTGTGCTGGCGTTGTCAGAGTTGGTTAGAAAAGTGTTTTTTATTACTACGCCTGCTCGTCCACCAACATTTAGTATTTTGATAAAATGCTGCAAAAATAGATAAGCAGTTTCGCTTGTCTTTATCGGAAAGTTTTTCTGGAACTCCGCTCGCTCCTTACCACCAAAAGGAGGATTGGCAAGCACTACGTCAATTCTGTCTTTCAGCTTTATTTCAGCAATATCTTCTGAGAGAGTGTTAGTGTGAATAATATTAGGCGCTTCAACTCCATGCAGTATCATGTTCATAATGCCAATCACATAGGCGAGTGATTTTTTCTCTTTGCCTACAAACGTGTATTTCTGTAGCTGCTCATAGTGAGCGGAGCTCAATTCACCCTGCCCCCGCATAAATGTATATGCCTCAGACAAAAATCCAGCAGTACCAACGGCAGCGTCATAAACAGTTTCGCCTATCTGAGGGTTCACAACTCTTATGATGCTTTTTATGAGCGGGCGTGGGGTGTAATATTCTCCGCCATTCTTACCAGCATTACCCATATTTTTGATTTTATCTTCGTAGAGGTTGCTTAGTTCATGTTTGTCTTCGTTACTAAGAAACCGCAACTTATCAACTTCGTTGATGACATCACGTAAGATACAGCCACTCTGAAGCTTGTTACGTAACTCACTGAAGATTTCACCAATCTTGTAGTTGGTGCTGTGTGGGTTATCTGTTGTTTGCTTAAAGCTAGCTAAATGTGGAAACAACTTGAAATTAACAAAATCCCTTAAGTTATCGCCTCCCATTGCAGAATCGTTGTCCAGAGAACCGTCAGCTCGCTTTGGTGCTGCCCATTTAGCCCAACGAAACTCACCATGAATAATGCGGCTACATCTTTCGCCATTAAGTAGCGCTTTTGTCTCTTTTTCAGACTCAAAATCATCTAGATATTTGAGAAACAATATCCAGCTTGTCTGCTCGATGTAATCAAGCTCGCTGCTGCAACCGGCGTCTTTCCAGAGAGTATCGTCAATATTTTTGAATGCCGCTTCAAACATTTTGCGCCTATTTATAAATTACGAATATCACTATGGTGCAGTAAAACGGAACTCCAATTTTTATTAAAGAGAAACATGGCTTAATAATCAATAAACTTTCATTTGCAAACTGTTAGAAAACTCATCTACCCTCTGTAGTAAGGTCGAAACTTTACTACGATCTAAAAAGGTGGCACCTGTGTATTTCGATGCATGACGCATTGAGAAAATATGAATGCCAACCGGCAAAAGTTTGGTCCATGGGAGAGGGGTTTAGAATAGGATTTAAAAGGCGTAAAATTTATACCAAATAAATCGAGGACAAGCCGTGAAGGCTAGCGTTCATCGCAGGTAAATTTTTGTATAGTTTTGAGGGAATGGAGTTTTTTTTAAAGAAAACAAGTGGTTCCATTGGAAGGAGAGAACATGTTTAAATGTCTATCAGTTTTTCTAGGCTTAGTTTTTGTATTATTTCAGACAACAATCAGTTCCGCAAACAATCCAGCCCGTTCTGTAATGAAACCACTGAAAAATGTGAGTATGGTTCTTGATGCCCATGCGCAGATTATTTCCAAGAATTTTCGAACAAACACGAACCTCTCACAAATTTGTAAAGCCGTTGTAAGGGAACGTTTTCGAAGTTTGCAACGTGAGTTATCATCAGAATGTAATAACAACACAGGGCAAATAATACTTAGACTTACCACGAACGCTTTGTTGCCGAAGCTCCTGCGGGGTATGGTATTTGAAGTCACACCCCTTTATGGCCGGAAAATGGTTCCATTTACCAACCGAGAAGCTCAAAACAAGAATAGGATCACAAACTGGAGTTGCAGAGTTAGCGCACGCAAGCCAAACGCAGATTATTTAAGGGTTGGAGGGCACTCAATTAATATCTTTGACGCTGCTGTAGAAGAACATAGTAGAAGTGTTCCAAGTGACAGGCGTTCAAAGTTTATGGGACTGTTAAGAAGTTGCGCAGGAAAAGTGATAAATACAAATTTCGATAATGGTTCAAACACGGCTGAAAATAGGAGCAAGCTAGGTTCTAGAAAAAATTCACGAAACCAAAAACCTCGGAAAACAAAACAAATAAAACCAAAGCCTAAGCTTCCAAAAATTGGACTGGCGAAACCACAAAAGCCACCCAAGTTTGGGGTGCCCAAGTTTTCAGCTAATGCGGGTTCCTTCGGTGGTAGCCCTCAATGCGTTAGTGCAGTAAAAACCTTACAGTCCAAAAATATGTTAGGTAGCGCTGGAACCCTGATAAGGAACAATTGTTCTGTGATGTATAGGAAGAAATGGCTAAAAGGACGAGGAACGACTAATACCAATGTGTGTCGACCTGCTTGGAATGCTCTTGCAAAAACTAAAGCATTGCGGGCGACAAAAGTTTTGGTTACACGGAACTGCCCAATCATTTATGCCAAGGGGTGGCGTAACCCGAGAAAGATCAATCTGCCGGAGCAATCAAAGACTAGGAAGCCCAAGTTTCTAATGACACTAGCAGGGTTAATGAACAAGCCTGTGTGTATTCGGGCAGCTAAGGGGCAGTATATTGTTGTTGAGAGGAACCAAAGAATTGTGAATGCTAATCGTAAGAAGTGTGGCCCATGGGAGACATTTATCATTCGCAAGAATGCGATTTACAACACAGCCTGGAAGACCTATTTATCGTGTCAGCCAAATGGTAGATTGGAGGGCAACCGGAAGAAAGTTGGCTCCTGGGAAAGAATAAGGGTTATACCTCAAAAAGACGGCACCTTTGCTTTCCGATGCATGGCTCATGGCAAGAAATACCTTGTTGCGGAAGGCGCTGGTGGCAAGAACATGAACGCCAACCGTAAAAAGGCTGGTCCATGGGAGAGGTTTAGAATAGAACCTAAAAGGCGATAAATCCATACCAAATACAGCTAAGACGGGCCGTGAAGGCCCGCTCTTTTTTGTAATTCTTTAAATATAATAAATAAACACCAAATAATTTGATCAGATTAAAAAATACCGAGGGTGAAAGGTCAATCCGGAGAAAAGGCGATACCTTTTTCCAATAAATATTTAAGAATAAATATTATTTTCTGGTCGGGACGGAACAAATCGAGTCATGAAACTTTGACTGTATTTGTGATGATTATGCTTGTTTGATAATATCCAGAAAAGCATTCGGATAATTCAACCTAAACAGGCGTTCTTTAAACTCTCCATGTTAACAAAAAGCATGGTAATTGTTGAAAAAAAGATTACTCTATTCTTTCAGTGGAAATTTCTTGTATATAGATAAATTTAAACCAAATGCAATTCACTAAATACATTTTACTATTAATAATTGTGTTTGCTTTACCGAGTACAATCACCAGTGAGGCACTTTGTGAAAATACATTCTCAAAAGCAATTTCGGAAGCAGTGTCCAACAGGATCCGTAATGTAATAGAAAAGCAAATTGAATCCTTGAAGAAGAATGATTCGGAAACAGCTTTTATGTTTGCTTCACCAAATATACGGGAACAGTTTGGAACGCACGACAATTTTATGAGGATGATTAAAGAAAACTATTCTGTAATTCTTTCCCATTCTAGCTTTGAATTTCGTGACTTGGAAAAATTAGATAATATTGGATTTGTGCAAACGGTTTTTTTTGAAAAAAAAAGTGGAAAAGCAATATTGGCAATGTATTTCATGGAATTGCAGCCGAATGGAAAATGGTACATTAATGGGTGCAAGTTGATTGCTGCAGCAGGCATAGTAACCGAAAAATACCCAAACCATATAACATATCGGTTATGGGAAGCGTTAGCAAAGTTAAAATATTTCCACACGAAGAGTTAAACAAACTCTGACAATTAATCACCTGTGGCCAAGGTGTCTGTGTTTTTTCTCTTATGCTATATTGTTAGGTATCTTATTTTTTTCCTCCAATCCAGTTACCTTTATGAAAATATCCTCTAAGTCTGAATCTACAGTAACGAGATCTATAATTTCTAGTTTCTGATCGCCAAGCGCAGCAATGATTTCGCCTGCGACTATCTCACTTGGTGAAAAATTAAAAATTATGCATGTGGGACTTAAGAGGGATCCACCCATTAATGTAAGTTGGGGCTCTAGTTTTTTGATTGGCGAACCAAGTGTTACCTTGAGCATTCTTTGATCAATCTGACTGATTAAGTCATCTGTGTTTTCACAAGTGACCACATTACCCTGATCAATAATAGCTATTCGGTCACACATTTCTTGGGCTTCTTCCAGATAGTGAGTTGTTAAAACGATCGTAACACCCTCTTTATTCAGTTCGTGCATGTAGGCCCACAGTTGACGACGAAGTTCTACATCTACGCCAGCGGTTGGTTCATCCAAGACGACCACAGGTGGTGAGTGGACCAATGCTTTCGCAATAAGCAATCGGCGTTTCATTCCTCCGGATAGAGACCGGGCGTAAGCATGGGCTTTGTCGGCTAATCCAAGTGCACCAAGAAGTTCCATCGTTTTTCTTTCGCGTTTGGGAACGCCATAAAGTCCCGCTTGAAATTCTAATGCCTCGTAGGGAGAGAAAAATGCATCGAGATTTACCTCCTGAGGCACTATTCCGATTGCGGAGCGTGCCATTCGCATGTCGTGGTCTATATCATAACCCCATATTTTTGCTTCTCCTCCGGATTTTATGACCATGCCTGCTAAAATATTGATTGTTGTGGATTTACCTGCTCCGTTAGGTCCTAGTAATCCAAAAATCTGACCGCGTGGTACTTTTAAGCTTATACAATCGAGTGCTCTGACGGCCGAATTTTGATCACTTACAAAGTAAGTCTTTGTAAGATTATTAAGCTCAATTGCGTTGTCTGGTAAGGTTAATTTATTAGATTTTTTCATAATGTTAAAGTTTATATTTAATTTATATTGCAAGCAAAGGCTTTGGACACTCCTAACCCTTTGGTTCAGTATCATTCGGTGCTATAAGGGTCAATGAAATGACTTCTGTGAAGGAACTTTGTGTGGCTTCTAACTCCGCTAACAATGCACCTCAACCGCCAGAAATTATTGAGGTAGAAGAACTTGTTGTTGCTTGTGATGGCGGAGGCGGCGCATTAGGACATCCAAGAGTATTTTTAACACTTGATAATGGTCGTGCAGAATGTGGTTATTGCGACAGACTTTTTATTTTAAAGGCTGGGGTAAAGGTTGCCCGTAGCCATTGATTAGCTGAAAAAGTTCCTAGAGGAGAACTATGTATGAAGGATAAGAGACATTTAATCCTCATCGATGGCTCTGGTTATATCTTTCGTGCTTATCATGCACTTCCTCCTATGCGTAGACCTGATGGGTTGCTTGTAAATGCTGTTTATGGTTTCACTACCATGTTGCAAAAGCTTGTGGAGGATTCAAAAGGTGATTGGCTTGGAGTAATATTTGACACCGCTCGAGAGACATTCCGTACTGAAATATACCCCGAATATAAAGCAAATAGACCGCCTCCGCCTGATGATCTGGTGCCCCAGTTTCCGTTAATACGTGATGCTACCACTGCACTAGGTCTCCCTCAGGCAGAAATGGAAGGGTTTGAAGCAGACGATCTTATAGCAACTTATGCAACCAAAGCAGTGGCCGATGGAAATCGAGTAACGATTGTTTCGTCAGATAAGGATCTGATGCAGTTGATTGATGATGATATTTCAATGTTAGATCCAATTAAAAATACCCTTATATCGTATCCAGAGGTAGAAAAGCGTTTCGGAGTAACCCCCGAAAAGGTTATTGATGTTCAATCCTTAGCAGGAGATACGGCAGATAATGTGCCAGGCGTCCCAGGCATTGGTATTAAAACAGCAGCGCAGTTGATTGCAGAATATGGAAATCTCGATACTTTGTTAGAAAGAGCGCATGAGATAAAACAGCCTAAGCGCCGTCAAAATTTGATTGATTATGCCGACCAGGCCCGTATTTCACGAGATCTAGTAACGTTGGAACGTAGTGTGCCGGTTGAACTCGATTACGCCACGTTTAATTTGCACGCACCAGATCGAAAGATATTTATTAACTTCTTGCAGGAACAAGGGTTCAAGTCGTTGCTTGCTCGCATTGAATCAGCGGATTCAGAAAGATATCTTCCAAATAACCCAAACCTTTTAGGTGAAGACAAAAGTGAAAAACCGAACTCGTACGTTTTGATTCAAAATCTTGAATTACTTAACAGATGGGTTTCGTCGGCGACTGAACAGGGCATAGTAGCTGTTGATACTGAAACTGACTCTCTAGATAGTTTAAACGCCAAGTTGGTTGGGATATCACTTGCTCTTAACAAACCTGTGGATGGAATTCGTGCCTGTTATTTGCCCTTAGCGCATGTATCAGGTCCTTTACAAGGTTCTCTCGATCTTGTCGAGGTTCCTGATAAAAATAGCAAAGTTCCTAATCAAATACCCTTCGTCGATGCTATTAAAGCCCTTAAACCTTTGCTGGAAAATCCTGGTGTATTAAAAATTCTACATAATGCCAAATATGATGCGGAGATTTTTGCGCAACATGACGTGAAGATTGGTCCAGTCGATGATACAATGCTTCTCTCTTACGTATTAGATTCTGGGCTCCATAACCACGGTATGGATGAACTTGCGAGGAAACTGCTTAATCGAACCACAATTAAGTTCTCTGATGTGACTGGCACTGGTCGGAAAAAAATTCCTTTTGCCGAAGTATCTTTGGAAATTGCTAGAGATTATGCTGCTGAGGATGCTGATGTGACATTGGCATTGCATTCTTTTTTAAAACCGAGATTGGTCAAAGAGCGCGTAACTAGGGTTTACGAGAGGATTGAAAGACCACTGATAAATGTCCTACAGGCGATGGAAACAGAAGGAATTCTGGTGAACTCTGAGGAGCTAAAGCGTCTATCGGATGATTTCGAGGGACGCATATGCTCATTAAGCGAAGAAATTCATGTACTCGCTGGAGAACAATTCAATATTGGTTCTCCTAAGCAATTAGGTGAAGTCTTATTTGAAAGAATGGACCTGCCTGGTGGAAAAAAGGGCAAAACCGGTGCTTTTGGAACCGGGGCCGATGTTTTAGAGGGTTTGGCTGCTCAGGGCCACAAGTTGCCGGAACTTGTGCTTGAGTGGAGACAGCTCTCCAAGCTGAAAAGTACATACACGGACTCATTACTAAGAGAAATCAATCCTAGAACGGGCAGAGTGCATACATCTTATTCGCAGGCAGTGACTTCAACCGGACGTTTGTCTTCAAATGATCCCAACCTGCAGAACATTCCGGTTCGCACTGAGGATGGTCGCAAAATACGCGAGGCTTTCATTGCCCGTAATGGGCATGTATTGTTATCAGCAGATTATTCACAAATTGAACTTCGCCTGCTCGCCCATGTGGCAGATATCAGCGAATTAAAAGATGCCTTTCACAATGGTGCCGATATTCATGCTGCGACAGCAAGTGAGGTGTTTAATATTCCTCTGATGGAGTTGGATGCAGCAACTCGAAACCGAGCAAAGGCTATTAATTTTGGAATTATTTATGGCATTTCTCCTTTCGGTCTTGCTCGGCAGCTCTCTATTACTCAGAGTGATGCCAGGATTTTCATGGATGCTTATTTTCAAAAATATCCGGGTGTAAAAAAATATATGGATGCCACGAAGGAATTTGCGCGGCAGCAAGGCTTCGTATCTACAATATTTGGAAGAAAAATTCATGTGCCGGGAATTAAAGATAAAAACCCAGCTAGGAGAAACTTTCATGAACGTGCTGCAATAAATGCTCCACTTCAAGGTTCAGCTGCGGACATTATCAAAAAAGCGATGATCAGAATGCCAGAAAATTTGAAAAATTCTGGGGTGAGGGCGCGCATGCTTTTGCAAGTGCATGATGAACTAATTTTTGAAGTTCCGGAAAACGAATTAGATGATACTGTTGCTTGTGTGAGTGAAGCAATGGAGACGGTAGTAAAGCTCTCTATTCCTTTAGTATGCGATACAGGTTTTGGGAAAAGCTGGGCAGATGCACATTAGATTTTCTCTTTAATATGAAGTTTTCTAAGAAATTTTGACCTACTAAATCTCTTTTTCAATAAAAAACAAGTCATTTATAATTTGAGTATTTTAGTTGTTCCGCTTTTGTTTCCTTAATCTGTTTCTCGTCGAGCAAGATAAATTGCAGAACTAGCAATAATAACTCCACCAACCCAAATCCAAATGTCAGGTATTTCCCTAAACATAAAAAATCCTACTACGGCAGCAATTGGCAAACGGGTATAATGTAATACCACTACAAGTATAGCGTCACCATGCAGATAGGCACGGCTTAAAATTCGTTGATTGGCTAACTCCAATAAGCCTATAACTGCCATCCAAATTAATTGTTCGAATGTTGGAGTCGACCAAACAAACAAGCTGGAAACCAGGGCTAGCGGCAAGATTGTGAGAATGTTCCATATTGCAACTGTGTCGGGATGTTCGCTTCTTGCTAACAGTTTGCGATTGATTGGATTCCAACTTTGAACAACAACTACCCCAAGTACATAAATTACGCCTATATTCAGCTCTACAAGACCTGGTCTTACGATAATAATTGCACCTAAAAAACCAAAGATGATTGCAGTCATACGATTACCCCCGATGGCTTCTCGTAAAACTATTGCAGCTAATACAGAGGCAAAGATTGGCCGAGTGAAGTGAATTGCTGTTATGTCAGCTATTGGAAGATATTTGGCAGAGAGATAAAAAAACGTGCTAGCTAAAAATGCTAGCCCGCCGCATAGGATCGTTAGCCCCGGACGGTTTGGTATGAGAAAAACTTTTGCATTTTTTATAATGAGTGGAGAAATAGCGAACAATCCAAATAGTGCCCGAAAAAAAATAATTTCAAAAATATTGATTTCATTAGCAATAAGCCGAACTATCCCCAACTGGGTCGTCATTAGAATTCCTGAAATAATAATTAAAACCCCGCACTTGTACGGTTCAGGCCAGACCTTTATTTTTTGAACAAAATTTTGTAGCGGTCTCATACATGATCTCGTTGCCGTGCTGCGGCAGCTTCTTTGTTAGCTATATAGGTCGATGAGGCACAGATTATCGTGGCTCCTACCCACACCCATGATTCTGAAACTTCATTGAATACGTAGAGTCCAATAATTGCTGCAATTGGTAATCGTAGAAATGATAATGCAAGCACAAAAGACGCATCAGCAACCGCAAAGGCACGTGATTGTGCCCGTTGTGTCATCATCCCTGTTAATCCAATACCAATCAACCAAGGCCATTGCTCAAGTGTAGGTGGTACCCAGACTATAAATGCAGGCATTATCGAAATCGGTATCATTATAAGTGAATGATAAAAAGCGATTGTGTCTGGTTGATCATATTTAGTCAGAAACTTCATGATGATTGTGTTCGCGGTTTGAAAAGCGACTCCACCAAGAGCAAGTAGAATGCCGAGGTTTAAAGCTTCAAAACCGGGACGAATTATTATTAACATACCAATAAAGCCTATGAAAAGAGCGATCCAACGACGACCATATGATACCTCGTGTAAAACTATTATTGCCGCAATTGTCCCAAAGATTGGTCTGGTGAATGTAATTGAGACCATATCTGCTAAAGGAATCATTGTTGCAGAAACAAAGTATAGGCAACTCACAAAGTAGGCCAACGTTCCTCTAGTGATAGTCAGAAATGGTTTTTGAGTGTTTAAACCCGTCGCACCTGCTTTTATTACCCAAGGTAGCATGAAAATCACACCAAAAAGACAACGAAAAAATACCGCTTCGAAAACATGTAGTTCTGGCGTAACTTTTCTTACCCCAATCATAGTAAGAGTGAAACCAACTCCGGCCAGGGTTATCCAGAGGGTGGCTTTTGTTGTGGTGCTTATAAACAGCTTGCGTTTTTTGGCCCATTTCATATTTTCTTACAGGCCTAAGATACGAAAAGAAAAAATTTAAATGTTACAAGTTAAGATGTATATTTTTATATTTTTGAATGAATTCCGGCTCTATTAACATCATCATTTACATGTTTCTCGAATTGCTTGAAATTAGTTTCAAATTCTTTGGCCAGTTTTTGGGCAGTTGAGTCATACTGTTCTTTGTTAGGCCAAGTTTTTCTGGGAGTTAAAACTTCGGCCGGCACATTGGAACAATTTTTTGGCACCAAAAGCCCAAAGTTCGAATCAATGTGCATTTCAACAGCATCAAGTCTGTTTTCTAACGCAGCATTCACCATTGCTTTAGTGTGTGAGATTTTCATTCTGTCTCCAGTTCCATACACACCACCACTCCATCCAGTATTAACTAACCAGCAATTTGACTTGTGTTTGGCTATTTTTTCACCAAGTAACTTTGCATAAACAGTTGGATGTCTTGGTAAAAATGGTGCACCAAAACATGTTGAAAATGTTGCTTCTGCTCCTGCTGTCATTCCGCGTTCAGTGCCGGCAACTTTTGCCGTATAACCTGAGAGAAAGTGATACATCGCTTGATCTGCAGACATTTTACTGATCGGGGGTAAGACCCCGAAAGCATCTGCTGTTAACATTATTATATTTTCTGGGTGGTCTCCCATACCCGAAGGATCAATATTTTTTAGATAATCAAGCGGATAAGATGATCGCGCATTTTCTGCAAGTGATCCATCATAGAAATCTGGCTTCCGCGTTGTTGGATCGAGAATAACATTTTCTAAAACAGTACCAAATCTTCGTGACGCCGCATAAATTTCAGGTTCAGCCTCAGCAGAGAGATTTATAGTTTTAGCGTAGCAACCTCCTTCAAAATTAAATATACCGTTGTCCGACCAACCGTGCTCGTCATCGCCGATCATAGTTCGACTTGAGTCAGATGAAAGGGTAGTTTTCCCTGTTCCAGATAATCCAAAAAATATGGCGGTATCGCCTCGCGCTCCAACACTTGCAGAACAATGCATTGTCATAATACCGAGTGCAGGTAAAATCCAGTTCATTACCCCGAAAATACTTTTTTTGATTTCTCCAGTGTAGTGGCTTCCTCCTACTAATACAGTTTTTTCTGGAATGTTTACTAGGATACAGACTTCACTGTTAGTACCGTCCGAATGTGGAATGGAATGAAAATCTGGCACTTGTATTACGGTCCATTCAGGCCGGAATACGGTGAGTTCTTTATGCTCAGGTTGTATAAACATATTTCGAGCAAAGAGGCTATGCCAAGCATTTTCTGTAATAACTCTAACGGGTAATCGATAGGTTGGGTCGGCCCCGCAGTAGCAATCCTGAACGAAGACTTCTTTTCCCTTTAAGTAGTCCATCATACGGCTGTGAATGATGCTAAATTTATCGTTTCCAAGTGGTTGGTTGACTGGCCCCCACCATACATCCTTGTCGATTGAGGGGTCTTTTATCATAAACTTATCTTTTGGTGATCTACCTGTATATTCGCCCGTTTTAGTTACGAATGCCCCATCTATCGATAAAACACCTTCTGACCGGCGAAGTCCCGCTTCATATAATTGTGGTGTGGTTGAGTTCCAATGGGCTGCAGAAACTCCTCGCAATCCATGGTTTTCAATGCCAAAACTACTTATATATGGTCCAATTTGGTCCACGCTCATCTCCTACAGCTTAAACGTTTCGCCCTTTGCTAGGCTGTGTTGAAAATATGCTTATGTCCAGAACTCTTAGGATAAACCTGAAAGATACCTCATGGTCACAAATTTTTTTTGCAACATAAACATACAACTCTTATCACGCAATATTACTTTTCCACAGGTGTTTAAGAGTCTTTTATGGAAGACTTGAGGAAAATCAATTTCTTTAATGCGAGCAATTGGGAAGCAGAGTATGAGTTTGTTAAGTGTTTTGAAACATTAGTCGTGCGGATAACTTTGTTCAATCAAAGACAACCAGCTATGGATGAATGTAAATGATTTGCCATTGGGATTCTGAGGTCTTTAAGATTTTTATTCGCCATAAAATCGGTTTTTGCAGGGTAAATTTATTTATCTAGTTTAAATTTTTAATTTCAAAATTTATACAGTTTAAGTGCACAATACTCTGGAATAGATAGCCTTCTTATTGAATAATAGTGAAATTCCCAAATCCGGTAACTATGTGACAGTGGTTCAAATTGACTTGATAATAGTAAAGATCAAAAACTTTTGCATACATTTTTGTAAATAAAAAGTTTTTTGCCCTAATTGTGCCTATTTCTTCATACAAATAGTTACAAAAATTTATCTCTGGAGGAAAATTAGATTGGAAGTAAAATCGCACTGGTAGATGACGATCAAAATATCCTAACATCTGTCTCGATGGCGCTCGAAGCCGAGGGGTATACAGTTCGCACTTTCAATGATGGTGATTCCGCGTTAACTGGGTTGATCTCCCGTCCCGTAGATCTTGCGGTTTTGGATATTAAGATGCCCAGGATGAATGGGATAGAGCTTCTGCAGCGTTTGCGACGGCGGACATCTCTTCCCATAATTTTCCTTACGTCTAAAGATGATGAGGTTGACGAAATACTTGGTCTCCGAATGGGCGCAGATGACTACGTTAAAAAGCCTTTCTCTCAACGGCTCTTAATAGAGCGCATCAGTACGCTGCTTCGTAGAGTAGAAGTTAGGCAAGGACTTGGAACCACTAAACTCGAGCCGCCAGTATTGAGGGGAAATTTGACTATTGACACATCTAGACACCTTTGTTTGTGGAAAAGTGATGAAGTACACCTTACTGTTACTGAATTTTTAATATTAAAGGCACTGGCAATAAGGCCTGGTCATGTTAAAAACAGAAATCAGTTAATGGATGCTGCTTACGGTGAAAATATTTATGTTGATGACCGTACAATTGACTCCCACATCAAAAGAATAAGGAAAAAATTTAGAGTGGTTCATGATGATTTTGATCATGTTGAGACGTTATATGGAATTGGTTATCGGTATCGAGATGATTAGTACATTATTCTTTAAACTATCGTAGTCTTACATCTAAAAGAATGATGCAGAATTGAAAGTTATTGAGAGTATGGCTAGATCATCCCATGCTAGCTATGGGCACATTTCGCCTCTTACTAGGCGAATCTTGAGCATCAATATACTCGCATTGGTTATACTTGCAGCTGGGTTGTTGTATCTCAACCGATATGAGGAAAATTTGATTTCAGCTGAATTAAAAGTTCTGCGGACCCAAGGAAAAATTTTCGCTGGAGCACTCGGACAGGGAGCATGGCGTGATCGTGGGAATAGTGACTCAGAGATTTATCAAGCTGACGCAGGTCAAATGCTACGTCGATTAGTATCTGTTACTGGAGTGCGCGGAAGATTATTTGGTACCGATGGCAGCTTGATTGCTGATTCTCGTCGTTTGATGGGTTCTGATGGGGGTTTAATTGAAATTTCCGAGCTACCCCCGCCCAATGATCATAACGTTTTTCGTTCATTCGCGGAGACGTACTATGAAAAGCTCGTTTCACTGCTTCCTGGCAGAAGAGACTTGCCACGGTACTCTGAGCCATTTGATGATGGATTGGGGGGCTATCCTGAAGTAAGGCATGCACTTGTTGGTGAGCACAGAGATGCCCTTCGGGTTGTTATGAATGGTCGTTTAGTTTTAACGACCGCAGTGCCAGTTCAAAGATTCAAGAAAATAATAGGAGTAGTTTTGCTCTCCGCGTTTGGAAACAAGATTGATGAGGCAGTGAGGGAGGTAAGATTTGATATAATCAAGGTTTTCGGGGCTTCACTTACGGTTACTGTACTTCTTTCATTCTATCTTGCAGGCACAATTGTTCGTCCGCTCCGACGCCTTGCTAAAGCCGCTTACCGAGTTAGGGTATCCCCAGGACGTGTACAATCTAAACCTGACCTTCATCGGCGGAATGATGAAATCGGCGACTTAGCCGACGAGTTAAACGCCATGACTGAGGCGCTTTGGGCGAGGCTTGATGCGATTGAAAGTTTTGCTGCAGATGTTTCACACGAAATTAAGAATCCATTGACTTCACTTCGAAGTGCTGTTGAAACTGCTTTGAGGTTAGAAGATTCTGCCCAGCAAAAGAAGTTGATGGCTATCATTCAGGTTGATGTTCAGCGCCTCGATAGGCTAATAACTGACGTTGCTGCTGCCTCCCGCCTCGACACGGAATTGTCTCGTGAAGAGCGTACCCGTTTGAATTTAGAAAAGTTATTGCAAGCTTTAATTACAGTACATGAAACTACTAGTAGGGCAAATAAAGCGACGCTAAAATTTACCAGTCTTGTTGAGGGCGATGCTTATGTTTTTGGTGACGAGGGTCGTTTAGTGCAGGTTTTTCAGAATCTACTTAATAATGCCTTTTCTTTTACACCAAAAAACGGACTAATAGAAATCTATGTTGAATTAGATACAGATTGGGTTACTGTTTGTGTGCAAGATAATGGCCGAGGAATACCCAGTTCTAGTCTTAGTCGAATATTCGATCGATTCTACAGCGAGCGGCCTGTGTCGGAGAGATTTGGAGCACATTCCGGACTGGGTTTGAGTATTTCGCGTCAAATAGTTGAAGCGCATGGAGGGGTTATAAAAGCAGAAAATTCTCTCTCTGCTTCCAGGGAGATTATCGGTGCTCGTTTTATTGTTTGTCTTCCACGCGCCTAAATTTAAGCATCTAAAATATCAAGGTGGGATCTCCCTATGTGCACCATCAGAGTTATTCTTTGAAAATAAATTAGTTGAATTGAGAAAAGATTTTTTTGATGACAGAAACCTCTAAAATATTTTCTTTAAACCGTTCCACTGATGTTGTTATAGTGACCGGTATGTCAGGTGCTGGAAAATCCACCGCTTTGAAAACACTAGAGGATATTGGTTTTGAGGCGGTTGATAATTTGCCACTATCTCTCGTGGCTGATGTTGTAGCTACCCGAAGAACACAGGGTTCAGCTTTAGCAATAGGTGTTGACATACGAACTAGGGATTTTGCGGTTAAAGCGGTTTATTCCGAGATAGATCAATTGACTACTGTAAGTGATAAAAATGTAGCTCTTATTTTTCTTGATTGCGATAATGAAATTTTACGTCGCCGTTACTCGGAAACACGTCGGAGGCATCCGCTCGCTATGGACCGAAGAATACTGGACGGTATTGTTCGTGAGCGCGCATTGGTGTCGCCACTTCGTGATAAAGCAGATTTAGTAATCGATTCTACAATGTTGAAAATCTCTCAATTAAAAAATATCTTGATTAATCATTTCAACCAGTCTGAGCGTTCAACTTTCTTGATAACAGTAATATCCTTCTCTTATCGTCACGGTGTTCCGCGTGAGTCTGATTTAGTGTTTGATGTCAGGTTTTTACGTAATCCACATTATGAAAACTCATTAAGGTCTCGAACCGGCTTGGATTTTGAAGTTGGAGAGTTTGTGAAATCGGATTGCAGTTTTGAAGTATTTTTTAATAGTTTAACATCATTGTTGGAACCACTTCTACCGCGTTATCAAAACGAGGGCAAAAGTTATTTAACGATTGCTGTTGGGTGCACAGGTGGCAAGCATCGTTCGGTTTTTGTTGCTAAAAAACTCGGGGAATGGTTACGTAATAGTGGGGAAGTGGTCAACATTAGCCACAGAGAAATTTTGACTGAGGCGTAATCCGTTTGCTTCTTTTTGTTTTAGGGGGATATTAGACACGATATGATTGGCCTTGTTCTCGTTACACATGGAAGATTGGCATTAGAATTTATTTCGGCATTGGAGCACATTGTTGGAAAACAAAAATGTATATCATCAGTATGCATAGCACCTGATGATAATATGGAGAAACGCCGCGCAGATATTCTGGATGCCGTTTGTTCCGTAAGTGCTGGGGATGGCGTAATTTTATTGACAGATATGTTTGGTGGAACACCTTCAAATTTAGCCATTTCAATAATGAAAACCTCGGACGTTGAGGTTATTGCGGGAGTGAACCTGCCAATGTTAATTCAGTTGGCACAAGTTCGCTCATCATCTTCCTTGAAGGATGCGGTAAATGAAGCTCAGGATGCGGGTCGAAAATACATTAACGTGGCCTCACAATTGTTAGCTGCTCGAAACAAATGATGACCAGTAACAAATATGATCACAGAAAGGAAGCAGTTGTAGTGAACCGCCGGGGTCTTCATGCGCGAGCTGCAGTAAAAATTGCGTCGCTAGCGGAAAAACACAATGCAGACGTCAACGTAATTTCAAATGGAGTTCTTGCGCCTGCGACCTCTATCATGAGCTTGATGTTGCTTGCTGCAGGGCCGGGCGATAAATTATGTTTTGAGGCAACTGGCGCTGATGCCTTGTTAGCTATTGACGAGTTAACATCTCTTGTAAATTCTGGCTTTAACGAAGATTGTGACGGTTGTTACGGTAAAAAATGATCTCTCGTAATATTTTTTAAATACTTTAAAGAATTTTTCTTATAGCTGCTGTACGCACATTACTATTTTAGGATATAAAGCTTTTTATCCACACTCTTATTAGGATTAGAAAATGAAATCTGCAAAAAATGATTATAAGGTTTCCGATGTTTCACTTGCTGATTGGGGCCGACGCGAGATCAAAATTGCTGAAACAGAGATGCCTGGTTTAATGGCTCTGCGTGAAGAATATAAAAAGGAGCAGCCATTGGCTGGCGCACGGATTGTGGGATGTCTTCATATGACTATTCAGACTGCCGTTTTAATTGAAACACTCACGGCTTTGGGTGCAACAGTCCGATGGAGTTCCTGTAACATATTTTCTACACAGGATCAGGCCGCTGCAGCTATTGCGGAAACTGGTGTTCCAGTGTTCGCTTGGAAAGGTGAAACGGATGAAGAATTTTGGTGGTGTATTGACCAAACCCTGGAGGGTCCAGATGGTTGGAAACCAAATTTAATTTTAGATGACGGCGGAGACCTGACAGCTGTTATTCATGAAAAAAGACCAGATCTTCTTCAGAATGTGCGTGGGTTGTCTGAGGAAACCACGACAGGTGTACACAGGCTTTATGAAATGCAGAAAAAGGGCACTCTGAAATTACCTGCTATTAATGTAAACGATTCTGTTACGAAATCAAAATTTGATAATCTTTATGGTTGTCGAGAAAGTCTGGTAGATGGAGTTAGGCGGGCTACTGATGTAATGTTAGCTGGTAAAATTGCTGTGGTTTGTGGTTACGGTGATGTCGGGAAAGGGTCCGCGGAGTCTTTGAGAGCTAGTGGCGCTCGTGTTGTTGTAACAGAAATAGATCCAATTTGTGCGTTGCAAGCTGCAATGGAGGGTTATGAAGTAACTACCATGGAGGAAGCTGCTTCGATAGGTGATTTGTTTGTAACGACGACTGGGAATATCGACGTTATTACGTTGGACCATATGCGCGATATGAAAGACAGAGCGATTGTTTGCAACATCGGACACTTTGATAGTGAAATACAAATAGAATCTCTCCGTAATTACCAATGGCACAATGTTAAGCCACAAGTAGACGAGGTCGAATTTCCTGATGGCAAACGTTTAATTGTTTTGGCACAAGGCCGTTTGGTGAATTTAGGTTGTGCTACAGGCCATCCAAGTTTTGTGATGAGTGCATCTTTTACAAATCAGACGTTAGCACAAATAGAGCTATGGAATAATGCTAACGCATACAAAAATGAGGTTTATGTTTTGCCAAAGCATTTAGATGAGAAAGTTGCCGCTCTTCATCTTGATAGATTAGGGGTAAAAATGACGGCACTCACAGACGAACAAGCATCATACCTAAATTTGTCAAAGAATGGACCTTTCAAGCCCGAACACTACAGGTATTAACACCCTAATGTTTTGCTTTGTTGATTTGTGTTAATAAGTCGAATTAAAAATTTGCGCTTTCATAAGTTTGGTTTGGCATAGAGTTGAGGTAGTTATTAGAAATTAAGTTTTGAGTAACATTTAGGGTATGTATAGGGCTGCAACGCGATGTTATTGTTTAGCAAATAATATATCTGGGAGTATGTTAACTTAAATCCACTAAATAGATCATTAAAGCTTGGTAGCTTTTCAAGAAAATTTGTATTCAGAATTGAATAATATTGATTTCTGCACTTGAAGAAATCGTTTCTGCGGACTAAAAGCGTTCCATGTGCAGAGTTATAACGGGTGCTTCTTTTCTAAAGGTTGAAATTGACAATCAAAAGAAAATAGAATCATTTGCAGTTGATTTAGCAAAACTTTGTAAGACCGGAGATATTCTTGGGCTTAATGGCCGGCTAGGAATAGGAAAGACAACATTCGCGCGTGCTTTCATAAATGCAATAGGCAGTTCCCTAGGCCATGCAACCGAAACTGTTCCAAGTCCGACTTATACATTGATGCAAGTATATTCTTTTGGCTCTTTAGAGATTTATCATGCAGATCTATACAGGTTAGAAAATTTAGACGAAATCTGGGAATTGGGACTGGAAGACTCATTCCATCAGGGAATCACTATTATAGAATGGCCTGACCGTATGGGGCCTTTTTTACCTTTAAGCACGCTTCAAATTTTTATAAGTCCTGGGAAACGGTCGGAGAATCGTTTACTTGAATTTTATGGTTGCAGTGATTGGAAGTTTCGCCTGACGAGAGAGAAAATGCATGGCTAAACAAATACGGAGCACCTTAGATTTTCTGCGCGAAATAGGATGGGAAAATTGTACGCGCAATAAATTACCAAATGATGCCTCGTTTCGCAATTATGAAAGGCTTGAATTGAATGGTGAAACTGCGATTCTAATGGATGCAACGCATCCCTCAGAAGACATTCAGCCTTTTTCCCAAATTGCATATCATCTCTTAAAATTGGGTTACAGCGCCCCCAGAATCTTAGCTGAGGATAGAAAATCCGGTTTCATGCTTTTGGAAGACCTTGGGCCGGGCACTTTTTCTAAAATTCTAAGATCCAGAGAAAATGAACATTTTTTATACAAACTAGCAACGGATTTTTTGATAGAATTTCACGAACATGCTGATGTCGTAATTCCAAAAAGAATTGAATGCTACAACGAAGAAATACTTTTAGCTGAAGTAAATTTATTTTTGGATTGGTATTTACCTAATATTTTGGATAATGCTCTACCGGAGAAATCTAAAACTGAATATGTTTCAGCTTGGAAGAAAGTCCTTCCTTATGGACTAAATGTTCCAAAAACATTGGTTCTCCGGGATTTTCACGTTGACAACTTAATTTATCTCCCTGAAAGAGCAGGGATTGGTGCTTGCGGTCTTTTAGATTTTCAAGATGCTGTTAAGGGGCCTATAACCTATGATCTTGTTTCTTTGTTAGAAGACGCCCGTCGTGATATTTCATCTGAGTTGGTTGATGAGATGTTGGAACATTATGTATCTTCATTTAATAATTTCAGTCGAGTTGATTTTTTTACCTCTATGGCAGTTCTAGGAGCCCAGAGGCATACAAAAGTAATAGGAATTTTTACAAGACTATCCCAAAGAGATAGAAAATCAAATTATCTTATTCATATTCCTCGTGTATGGCAGATGCTAGAGAACGCATGCATGCATCCAGCATTATTCCCATTAAAGAGTTGGTTGGATACTAATATTCCGTCTCATCAAAGATGTGTTCCGAAAACAGGGAGTATTCGTTGAGACCAAATAAAGCTATGGTACTTGCCGCTGGATTGGGTCTCCGTATGCGACCAATTACTTTGAGTGTGCCTAAACCACTCGTGCCTCTGCATGGAGTCTCACTAATTGACCGAGTTCTTGACCATTTAATTGAGGTACAAGTTGACTTGGCAGTGATCAATTTGCATTACCTTAGTCACCTCATTGAAAACCATTTGTCCAAGCGCACACACCCAAATATTGTGTTTTCTCATGAAAAAAGAGTTCTTCTTGAAACGGGTGGTGGTATCGCAAGGGCTTTGCCTCATCTTGGAGAGTCCCCGTTCTTTGTGGTTAATGCTGACATCGCATGGACTGATGGGGCCCTGCCAGCCTTGAGTCGTTTATCCGGGTTTTGGAAGGATTCCATGATGGATGCTTTACTCTTGTTGCATCCGGTGTCTGCAGCGACCGGTTATGATGGAATAGGTGATTACATAATAGGGGCCGATGGTCGTCTCAGAAAGGCCAAGAACGAGGAACCTGCGCCATACGTTTTTACTGGAATACAACTATTGAGCCCATTAATTTTTGAACGTACGCCCAAACGTGTTTTCCCGCTGAATGTTCTCTACAATAAGGCTCAAAGTCAGGGGCGTCTTTTCGGTCTGGTTCATGATGGAGAATGGCATCATATTGGAACTCCTCTAGGGTTACAGATAGCGGAATCATGTTTTTCCATACGGCAAAAAGGAAATGGATAAAACTGAGCACATATGGAATATTCCAGCGGGCACTCCTTTTGTTGATGCACTTGCAAATGGTTTGTTAGCTAAGGCTGATGCAAAGAAATTAGATCTTGCAGATTTCATTGTTTTATTACCTAACCGTCGAGCCTGTCGAGCTCTTGCAGCAGCTTTTTTGCGTCAGTCTGATTGCGATGCCCTTTTATTACCTCGCTTGATGCCAATTGGTGAAATTGAAGATCAGGGGCCATTGGATGAGAATGAAACTTTTTTTGAAGACAGTCCGAATTATTTACTCCCTGCTATTGAAAAATCTCAGCGCATATTGCTTTTGGCTCGTCTGATAAGTCAAAAAAGTGTGAACACCAGCGGAGATCAGCCACTATCGCCAGGAAATGCTATAAGGTTAGCTGGCGATTTGGCTGCTTTTCTTGATCAGGTTCAAACAGAAGGACTTAGTTTTTCTGATTTAAATACTTTGGTTCCAGATTATTATGCAGATCACTGGAAGGTAACACTTAACTTCTTGGAAGTGCTATCAACGGGTTGGCCGAAGGTATTAGAGGCTCTTGGCTGCATTGATCCAGCTGCACGGCGGAATAATCTTATACGTTCGCGCGTTCTGGAATGGAAAAAAAAACCCCCGTCGTTCCCAATATTTGCAGCTGGATCTACCGGAAGTATACCAGCCACAGCCGAATTGCTGGAGATGATAGTTTGTTGTTCTGCGGGCGGTGTGATTTTACCTGGCTTGGATACAAGTTTAGATTCTGAAACTACCCAATTACTTGGTCCAACTCATCCTCAATATGGAATGACCCGGTTTCTTCAAAGACTGTCAATATCACCAGATCAGGTAACTTTATGGCCTCATAGTTTGCCTTCTGCATCTTCCCCCGAGCGTTTTAGGCTTTTAACTAAGGCTTTTGCACCGATTAATAGCTCTAATCTAAAAAAATTTTCCAGTGAAAATGAAGCTCTAAACAAGGTCAGACTGGTCGAGTGTCCCAGTCATACAGAGGAAGCTGGCGTGATTGCACTTGCACTTCGTGAAGTGCTTACCATTCCCGGAAAAACAGGGGCACTTGTTACCCCTGATCGCAGTTTGGCAAGAAGGGTTGCGGCAGAACTACAACGCTGGAATATTGAAATAAATGATTCTGCAGGTCGTCCCTTGGGAAATACACCGCCCGGTTTGTTCTTTCGATTAATTGCGAAAACATTCGCGGATGAATGTGCTCCATTACCACTGTTATCAATGCTTAAACATCCCTTTGCTGCTGGCGGTGCAGCCGTTGGAACTTTTCGATCGAACGTTAGAAAGCTCGAAATGGGGGTACTCCGTGGTCCGCGACCTGCCGCAGGACTTAGTGGAATACTTGCGGAGTTAAGAAAGACGTATAAAACAAAACTTATAGAAGAATGGTTTCTGTCTTTTTGTGAGATGGCAAAGCCATTTGAAAAAATTATGGCTTCAGAAGACAAACATTCTCCAAGCAAAATTATACAAGCTCATGTGACGTTTGCAGAGTCTCTTGCAGCTACAAATGAAAAAAGTGGTATCCAAAGACTTTGGACTGGTGATGCAGGCGCTGCTGCCGCTGAGTTTTTTTCTAGGATTATTGCTGCGGAAGGTTTAGATCCAATGCTACCCTCCGATTACCCTGATTTTTTAGATGCAATGTTTGCAGGGCAGACTGTTCGTTCTAGTTTTGGAACTCACCCGAGGTTGAATATATGGGCTCTTCTTGAAGCACGGCTGCAAAATGCTGATTTAGTTTGTTTGGGAGGTTTGAATGAAGGTAGTTGGCCAGATGCGTCGACTTCAGATCCTTGGATGAGTCGTCCAATGCGTGAAGCTTTTGGATTGCCGTCGTTCGAACGTCGGATAGGCCTAAGCGCACATGATTTTACGCAAGGATTTTGTGCTGAAGAGGTTCTAATGACCAGAGCACAAAAAGTTGATGGTAGCCCAACTGTTCCATCGCGTTGGTTATTGATGCTTGAGACACAATTACGTATTGGTGTCCCAAACAATGGCAAAAATTGGGATAGAAAAATCAGACAGAGGGGAAAGAAACTTTCAGGCTGGCAGCTTGGTATTGATCGCCCCCTGAGCATAGAAGCAGGATCCCCTCCTCAACCGAAACCCCCGGTGTTATTTCGTCCCCGTAAACTCTCTGTTACGGCAATTGAGACATGGAGAAGGGACCCGTACTCAATTTTTGCAAGATACATACTAAAATTGCGTCCGCTTGAAAAAATAGACACACATCCCAATGCAACTGATCGTGGCAATATTATACATAAAGCATTGGATGCTTTTTTACGTGAGACAGAGAGTAATTTGTCGGATGATCCTTTAGAGGAATTAATTTCGATCGGGAAAAAAGAATTTGGATCGGCTTTTGATCGCCCAGGAGTTAGAGCATTCTGGTGGCCGCGCTTTCTCAGAATTGCGAAATGGTTTGTCGAGCAGGAAATCTTAAACCGAGCGGATCGGCAGAAAGCATGGACAGAAATTGAAGGCCGAGTTGATTTTCAAGCACCCGCTGGCGTGTTCACATTGACGGCACATGCGGATAGGGTCGATTTGCTCGCAAACAACACGCTAAAAATAATTGATTACAAAACAGGTCAAAAACCCACTAATGCCGCTATACGTGCCGGTTTTTCTCCCCAACTACCTCTTGAAGCAGCAATTCTCTCAGCTAATGGATTTAATGGTATTGAGGCTAAGCCTGTTTCAAAACTGGAATTTTGGACGTTGTCGGGTGGTCGAAAGCCCGGTGTTGTTGAGAGCATTAATGATGACATTGCCGATTTGGCTCAGAAGGCATACGAAGGGTTAGTAGCTCTTGTTGCTCGATTTGATGATCCGGCCACACCTTATTTATCTCAACCTAATCGAAGTTGGACTAAGCGTTTCGCAGAATACGACCACTTAGCGAGGGTAATCGAATGGGCCGACAGTGAAGAGTTTGGACAATGAAAAATATCCCCGTGCTTGAAGAAGCCCAATGCGCACAGGATAGGGCATCTGATCCACACTATTCGGTGTGGGTTGGTGCATCGGCAGGAACGGGAAAGACCAAGGTTTTAACCGACAGGGTTTTGTCATTGCTGTTGGAAGGAACCCCGCCGCATAAAATTCTGTGCTTGACATTTACACGAGCTTCTGCGGCGGAAATGTCCAATAGAATCAACCGCATTTTGTCGCAATGGGCTATTTCAACTGATAATTTTCTATGCAATGAAATTGAGAAATTAGTAGGTGATACAGTAAATTTTGAAACTTTAAAAAGGGCACGCGGTCTTTTTAGGAACGTTTTGGAAACACCAGGTGGAATGAAGATTCAAACTCTTCATTCCTTTTGTGAGTCATTGCTTGCTCGCTTCCCTTTGGAAGCTGGAATCGCCCCGCATTTCACTGTAATGGATGAGAGGGAAGCAAAGGAGGCGTACTCAGAAGCACAAACAAAAATTCTTTCTGCTGCCGTTTCTGGGAATGAAGCTTTATCAGAAGCGATAGAATGTCTTGCTTATTATTTAGATAACCAACGTTTTTCAGATATAATGCGGTCTTTGTTGTCAGAACGAAGCCGATTATCGAAAGTATTTGCAAAAATTTCCGGACCCGCCACGGGTGCTGAAGTTTATCGCCGAATGAATGTTGGCAAAGATCAAACGCAAACCTCAGTGACTCGGGCAGCATGTTTGGATAAAAAATTAGATAAAATAGCAATCAAGGACGCAGCAACCGTGATGTTGCACTCAACTACTGCAACAAATCAAAAACGAGGTAAGATTATTGCGGATTGGCTCTCTAATAACGGCACCAAACGTGTTGAACAATTTAATGTTTATAAACATGCGTTCATTGGGAAAACAACCGGATGTGAATATAAAACAATTCTTACCAAGAAGTTAGCTGAAAAGTTTCCAGAAAAGGAGGAGGTTCTTCAGAAGGAAGCTAAAAGGTTACTACAAGTTGTTGAAAAATTGAATGCAGTTGTTACCGCTGAGGCTACAACAGCACTTCTCACTGTATGTAGTTTCCTGTACCAAGAATACGAGGAATGGAAAAATCGTCATGGACGCTTAGACTATGACGACTTGGTCATAAAGGCACGCACATTATTTGAAAAATCGGGAGGAGCCTCTTGGGTTTTATATAAATTAGACGAAGGAATTGACCATATTCTACTAGACGAGGCCCAAGATACCAATCCTGATCAGTGGGCGGTAGTGGCGGCTTTGGCTCAAGAATTTTTTTCTGGAGATAGCGCACGGGATTTGAATCGTACAATCTTTGCTGTCGGAGATACCAAGCAGTCAATTTATAGTTTTCAAAGGGCGGAACCGGCTGCATTTGAAAGAATGCGCAGGCATTTTCGTGATAAAGTGACTGCTATAAATCGACAATGGGACGACGTTTCGCTGAAGGTTTCTTTTCGTTCTACTGAACCTATTTTAAACGTGGTAGATAAAGTTTTTTCTCAGGATCCAGCCTCAGATGGTGTAATTAAACAAGAACAATTACGACATATTGTACACCGAGCAGGGGAGGGCGGCTATGTGGAAATGTGGCCACCGGTCGCTCCTGTTGATCAAACTGAAGATCGTCCATGGGAATTACCTATTATCCGTCGCAATTATCTTCAACCTGCCGTTAGATTGGCTAAAACGATTGCGGGGCAAATTGACTTCTGGCTTAGAAACAAGGAGATTTTGGAAAGTCAAGGACGGCCTATTCGTCCGGGTGACATTATGGTTCTGGTGCGTCGAAGGGGTGGGTTCGTAGATCATTTGGTGCGAGAACTAAAAGCGCTCAGAATTCCAGTAGCAGGAATAGACCGAATGATTTTGGGAGAACAACTCTCAGTGCTTGATCTTATTGCACTCGGCGAATTTTTGCTGTTGCCGGAAGACGATTTAAATCTTGCGACGGTCTTAAAAGGACCTCTTTTCGGATTGACTGATGACGATCTTTTTGTATTTGCATCGGAACGAGGAAATCGAACATTATGGCAATCATTTACGATAAATTCTGAAGAAAACCCGCGTTATAAAATTGCATTTAGCGAGCTTTCGGACTTGCTATCGCGCGCTGATTTTGTACCCCCATACGAACTTTTCGCCGATGTTCTTACAAAACGGACGGGGCGTAAAAAAATTGTAGCCCGGTTAGGGCTTGATGCGTTGGATCCGATTGATGAGTTCTTAGCTCATGCTTTGTCTTATGAGAAACGCGGCCCTGCTTCTCTGCAAGGGTTTATTCAGTCTGTTTCGACTGATTCAGAAGATGTTAAACGCGATCTCGAAGAGGGAACTCGCGACGAAGTACGTATTATGACAGTGCATGGTTCTAAGGGGCTGCAGGCGCCTATTGTTTTTTTACCGGACACAATAACAAAACCAAAGCGCCCACGAGAGGTGTTTTGGACGAATGATGATTTCCCCTTATGGGCACCAAGTGCTGAAAATGCAGTGGGTTTGGCTGCTGAAGCTCGCGACGCAGCATTTAAGAAGCAGGACCAAGAATATCGGCGATTGCTTTATGTGGCACTCACAAGAGCCGAAGACAGACTTACAGTTTGTGGTTGGGAAACACATCAACGGTCAAGCGTCGATAATTGGTATTCTCTTGTAAAAAAGGCAATGCAACAATTTTCTGTACCGATGGATTTAACGGTTTATTCCCGTGCGGGTTGGAGAGGCACAGGTTTTAAGGTTTCGGTTTTGCAAACAGAAGAAGTTGAGACGTCTAATAAAGGAGGTGAGCCCCATGGAGAAGCAGTTGTTCCTCCAGAATGGATGTTACATCCACCGCCTCCGGAAGAGTGTAGTGTAGAAACACTAGCTCCATCTCTACTAGAGGAAGATTTAAATATTCCTTCATCTCCGACTTCTAGCATAGAGGAATCTCGATTCAAACGCGGTCTAATAATCCACAAACTGCTGCAGTATCTTCCGGAGGTCTCTCTGGAACAACGCCAAACTGCAACTTTAAAATATTTAGGTAACCCAATTCATGGTTTGACTTTAAACCAACAAAATGCAATCGCTAACGAAATATTTTCAATAATACAAGATCCACAATATGCTTCGGTGTTTTCTTTAAAAAGTCGTGCTGAAGTTCCAATTACAGGTTTAATTGGAGCTTCAAAGGTGTCCGGTAAGGTTGACCGTCTGGTTGTTGGTCGCAGGGAAATTTTGATTATTGATTATAAAAGTAAGCGCTTCCCGCCACAAAACACTGATGAGGTGCCGATAAATTATTTGAAACAAATGGCGGCATATCGTGCTGTTTTAGAGAAAATTTGGCCTCAACGCAAGGTTTCTTGTGCTATATTGTGGACAATAGAACCACGGATTATGATGTTAGATAGTCAGCATCTAGAGTCTTTAATGCCGGGTTGACGTTTTTCTTAACGCTATCTAACCTTTGTTGGATAATTTGCAAAACCTTCAGTTAAGAATTTTTTTAGAAGGAAAAAAAATGAGTACAAAATCTATCTCTGATGCGTCTTTTGAGTCTGATGTTTTGAAGGCTGAAAAACCTGTACTTTTGGATTTTTGGGCCGAGTGGTGTGGTCCTTGTAAACAAATTGGACCGTCACTAGAAGAAATTTCTGAAGAAATGGATGCAAATCTTGTTGTTGCCAAGATAAATATTGATGAGAACCCAGAAACACCCACTAAGATGGGGGTGCGCGGTATTCCAACCTTAATGCTCTTCAAGGAAGGTGAAGTGGTCGCAACCAAAGTCGGTGCACTCGAAAAAAGTAAACTAATAGAATGGATAAATGAGTCAATTTAGATTTGTTTGTTTATGCCAATTCTTTGCATGAGATCATGCAAAAAATTATGGTGGAGTGCCGTTTTGCTCAAGAAAAGCACCGGCCAGATAAAGCGATCCGCACACAAGAATATTTCCAGAGGCGGCAATCGAAGTGGCTATGTTTATGGCATCCATTATTGAATCGGCTTCTTGAGACTTGAAACCTAATGCTTTTGCCGCCTTCGAACAGTCAGCAGCACTAAGAGATGATGCTTCACCAGGTATCTTGATGCAGATTAATTCGGAAGGCGCAAAAGATAATCGTTCTAAAAAAGCCTTTGGATCTCTTGTGTTGATAGAACCAAAAATCATTATTGTTGTTTGTTTTCTCCAGTTTTTGCAGAACTCTGAAATTACCTCCGCGGCGGCCGCATTATGACCTCCATCAATCCATATCTTCCAAAGTTTAGGAAGCTGTGATATAAAATTCCCCTCCGTTATGAGTTGCATCCGACCAGGCCAAACAGCATTTTTAATTCCTGCTGCTAATGCTTCCTCACTAATTTTATGATGTGGAATTCGGCGGGCAATTATCACTGCTTGTGCAGCATTATTATGTTGGTGAAGGCCTGGTAGGGCGGGTAAAGGAAGTTTAATTTCTTTATTCTTATCAATAACACAAATTCCGTTACTCTCGCTCCGCACATCCCATTCGTGGCCTTGCACAATTAGTGGTGCTTTTATTTTTATGGCCCTTTGATTGATAACAGACTGGGCAATGTCTGTTTGCTTAGAGATGATAGCCGGAACCGCAGACTTGAGTATTCCCGCTTTTTCGAATGCAATCGCGTCAAGAGTGTTTCCGAGGAAGCGCATATGGTCCATGGCTACGGGAGTAATGGCAGTTAGGGAAGGTCTTTCGATCACATTTGTGGCATCAAATCGACCACCCAAACCCGTTTCAATCAATGTTACATCTGCTTTCGTCCGGGAAAATGCTAAAAACGCGGCTGCAGTTGTTATTTCAAAAAAAGTAATATCTTGGCCTCGATTCGCTTTTTCACACTCCTCGAGAAGTGCCACTATTTTCGTATCCGGTAAGTTCTTTCCAGCAACTGTAATCCGCTCTGAAAATCGTACTAAGTGAGGCGAAGTATAGCGATGAACGGTCAAGTTAGCTGCTTCGCAAATTGCTTGTAAAAAGGCTAAGCAAGATCCCTTGCCATTTGTACCGGCAATATGTATCGGACAGGGAAACCTCTTCTGTGGGTTGCCAATTTTTTTTAACAACCGTTTTATGCGATTGAGGGACAAGTCAATTAGACTTGGATGTAGATCATGAAGCCGTTTTACAACGGTATCACTCTGCAGCTTCGCGCTCTTGGTTAATATATTTACTGCTTTTATTGGAAGATGCAATTGGCACTATTTTAGCTGAATTTGTATTCTTCAAAATAGCATTAATTCGGATCAATTCATCTCGAAGCTCATGTCTATGCACTACACGATCTATCATTCCATGCTCTAGTAAATATTCTGCACGTTGGAACCCCTCTGGCAGTGTTTCCCGGATTGTTTCTTCAATTACTCTTGCTCCAGCAAAACCAATAACAGCACCGGGTTCAGCAATTGCTATATCCCCTAACATGGCAAATGATGCTGAAACACCACCAGTAGTTGGATCGGTGAGAACTGTAATATAAGGCAACCCTGCTTCTTTCACCTCATTGACCGCGATAATAGAACGTGGCATTTGCATTAATGATAATATACCTTCTTGCATTCTTGCTCCGCCAGAGGCGGTTATTGCAATTAAAGGGGCTTCCTTTAGCACAGCAAGTCGGGCCGCTGAAATAAGCCCTTTTCCTAATGCTATTCCCATCGACCCACCCATAAAACTAAAATTCATTATTGCTACAATCACGGCATTTCCACCCATTTTGCCGTGGGCCACGATCAACGCGTCATCTTCGCCTGTAGTATTTCTAGAGTCTTTTAACCTGTCCGTATAACGTTTTTTGTCGCGGAACTTTAGCGGATCACCTTTGAGCCCCGCCAATTGAACGGTCTCAAAGACACCGTGATCAAAAAGGGTTTCCAAGCGTTTTTTAGCAGCCAATCGCATATGATGATTACAATGTGGACATACATTATGGGCGGCCTCTAGTTCCCTATGAAATATCATTTGTTCACAGGACTGACATTGTTTCCAGAGGTTGTCTGGGATATTTTCTTTTTCAACTAAAGCCCGGATTTTAGGCCTTACATAATTCTTTAGCCAGTTCATTTTAAACTCTTTTTCCTTAGTTCATACGGGCAGTATGAACTCCGTTTGCCATCTCACTTACGTATTGTAACACATTATTAACGCAATCGGGAGAACCAATTCCATCTGCTATTTTTTCAACAATTGCAGATCCTACTACAGCCGCGTCGGCAATGCTAGCAATCTCCGCCGCTTGCGCCGGTGTCCTTATTCCAAAACCTACGGCTATGGGAAGATTGCTCTGTTCACGAATTTTACCGACTGCATTTCTAATATCCAAAGTTTCTGCAGACTGAGTTCCAGTTATACCAGTAATTGATATGTGATAAATAAAACCACTGGCAGTTTTCACGAGTTTTAGCAAACGTTTTTTATCACTTGTTGGAGTGGTTAATCTAACAAAATCTATACCTGCTTTAATAGCTGGTTGAACTAGTTCCTCCTCCTCCTCAGGCGGCAAATCAACAATAATCAATCCGTCAACACCAACATTTGCGGCAGAGACGGAAAATCTCTCTGCTCCATAAGAATAAATTGGATTATAATAGCCCATTAATATTATTGGAGTATCAGCGTCCTGTTTACGAAACTTTTCTACCATTTTTAGCGTTTTATCCATATTCTGACCCGAGGCAAGAGCTCTTTTTGAAGATAATTGGATTGCAGGTCCATCCGCCATTGGATCCGTGAAAGGCATACCAATTTCAATTAAATCAGCACCGGCGTGTGGTAGTCCCATCAGGATATCTTCGGAAGATTTTTGATCTGGATCCCCTGCCGTTATAAAGGTTATCAATCCAGCTAGCTTTTTTTCTGCCAAAGATTCAAACCGAGCTTTAATTCTTCCTTCTCTATTAATCATATTGTAACCCCCAAGGCATTTGCCACAGAGAATACATCCTTGTCACCTCGACCACACATGTTCATTACAAGCAAATGATCCGATGATAAATTTGGAGCGATACGTCTGACATAGGCCAGTGCGTGAGCGGGTTCTAGTGCTGGAATAATTCCTTCTAGTTCGCTGCAAAATTGAAAAGCATCCAAGGCCTCTTTATCGGTGGCTGAAACATACTTCACCCGTCCGTTATCTCGAAGCCATGCATGCTCAGGACCTATTCCGGGATAATCCAGCCCCGCGGAGATGGAATACGCTTCCTCAATTTGACCGTTGTCATCTTGCAGCAAGTATGTACGATTACCGTGCAACACACCCGGTCTGCCGGCACTTAAGCTTGCGGCATGTTGCCCGGTCTTAAGACCCTTTCCTGCGGCCTCAACTGCGTAAATATTTACGTCCTCCATATCAAGAAATTCATAAAATAGGCCTATTGCGTTTGAGCCGCCACCAATGCAGGCAACTAGCGTGTCCGGCAATCGACCCTCAGCACGTTCCATCTGTTCACGAACCTCACGGCCAATAACAGCTTGAAAATCACGAACCATCGCTGGGTACGGATGTGGGCCGGCTACAGTTCCAATAATATAAAAAGTGTCATCCACGTTGCTCACCCAATCCCTCAGCGCCTCATTCATTGCATCCTTGAGAGTTCCGGATCCCGATTGAACAGGTACGACTTTTGCACCAAGCAACTTCATACGGAATACGTTAGGTGCTTGCCGCTCAATGTCGGTTTCTCCCATATATATTACGCATGGCAATCCAAACCTTGCGCAAACAGTGGCAGCGGCTACACCATGCTGTCCAGCCCCTGTTTCAGCAATAATTCTCTTTTTCCCCATCCTCTTTGCTAGCAGAATTTGGCCAATGGTATTATTAATTTTATGGGCGCCCGTGTGGTTTAGTTCGTCGCGCTTAAAATATATTTTTGCACCACCAATCGACGCTGTGAGCCTTTCGGCGAAGTAAAGTGGACTGGGTCTACCAACATAATGACGTAAAAAGTAATCAAGCTCATCCAAGAACAATTTGTCGGTTCTAGCTAAGGTATAAGCCTTTTCTACATCGATTATCAGAGGCATTAGAGTTTCTGCAACATACCTACCCCCGTATATGCCAAAATGCCCTGCAGTATCGGGAAAGTTTTTGTAGCTATTGGGTTTTTCTACATTCATCGTTTTACCTTGAGAAAAGACGTTGCCGAAGGTTTCTATTAAATTAGGAAAAAAAGCTCATGCTACAGTTGTTTTACGCAACCAAGAAAATCTGTAATTAAATTAATATTTTTTTTACCCACTCGACTTTCTACTCCGGAAGAAACATCAAGAAAAGTAGCACCACTGATGTTTATGGCTTCCCTAATATTTTGCACATTCAAACCACCAGACAATATCCAGGGGTATGTTAAATCTTTGTTTGCCAACCAATTCCAATTGAAAGATATAGCATTACCACCAGGCAATGCGTTAGGAAACTGTTCTGGTGGTTTTGCATCAAAAAGTATCCAATCAACGTGGTTTTTATATTTACATGCGGCAGTAATATCTGACATGTCCGCAACTTTGATAGCTTTGATGAGTGGCAACCCAACTACCTGTCCAATTTGCGCAGTTCTCTCTGGTGTTTCCTCACCGTGCAATTGCAGAAGATCAAGAGGTACAGTTTTAACCAGTTCTAAGATTTCTATATCAGTCATATCGACAATAAGTCCAACCCGCAGAATTTTTTTTGGCACTTCAACAGCTAGGCGGGCCGCCTCATGTAGGTTCAGTGCTCGAGGTGACCGCGAAAAAAAAACGAAGCCTATTGCATCTGCTCCGCCTAAAATTGCAGCTTCCAAGCTTTCCTTAGTATTTATGCCACAGATTTTTACTTTTACAGTCATTTCAATTGATTGCCTCTATCTCAGCGGCAATTCTAGTTGCAGCTTTAGCAGGCACTTTAGCTTGGGTAATAGGTCGACCTATAACTAAAAAATCTGCTCCTGCTGCCACCGCTTCTGCTGGTGTCATTGTACGCTTTTGATCGTTTGTGGCGGCCCAATTGGGTCTAATTCCTGGTACTACCAAAACACATTCTTTCCCCAATTCAGCTCTTAGACGAATAATTTCATGTGATGAGGCTACAATACCATCAGCGCCGTTATCTCTTGCTAATTTTGCTAATGTAACCACATGCCGTTCCAATGGGTCTTTTATCCCAATCGATTTTAATTCATTCTCAGCTAGACTGGTTAATACCGTAACCGCTAATATCATTGGCATATTACATTGCTTCGCATCGATCGCTGCCCGGATCATTGCTCCCCCTCCCGAAGCGTGTATAGTTGTCATAAAACAGCCAGTTCGTGCCGCAGCTCTTATGGCCCCCTCGACAGTATTGGGAATATCGTGGAATTTAAGATCTAAAAAGACCGGCATTCCCAACGCTGTAATTTGTTTTACTCCATCTGGGCCATTAGCGGTAAAAAATTCTTTTCCTATCTTTAACCCACCCACAAGTCCTTTTAGAGATTTCCCAAGAGAGAGAGCATAATTGAGATCCGTCGTGTCAATGGCACAGAAAACACGATCTTCGGCTTTCATAATCGACCCCGATTATTTGTCATATTGATTAAGCATTGAATAGAAGGGGAAGTAATCAGACATAATTGATAGCAGTATAATTTCGGTTTCAAACTTTATTTGCCCGTTCGGTTTTTCTAAGCACTGAAAATGATGGGTCTTGACTCAAATTTTCTGCAGTATTTTTTAATAGCTGATCATCTCTTGGATATTTTTTAATGATTTTTGAGGTCTTCTTGAAAAGCATTCCAATAATTATTCCTATGGAAACGCTTAACAAAACGGCCAGGCCGACTTGTGTCTCCAACACGAATGGCAAAGGCCATAACTCCACGATTATAGAAGTGCGATTGCCCACAGCAAATATTGCCGCTATGATTATTACAACCCAGAAGAAAAAGCTGCGAATAATTCCCACTTTTAACTACCAATTATAAAAGTTTCTATCAATCGAGCGGCCGCTGCCTGTTGAGGCGCAAACGTAACTCTTTTCCTACTTTAAAAAAAGGAACAGATTTTTCTTCTACATGAACAGTTTCCCCTGTTCGAGGATTTCTGCCGTTGCGTGCGTCTCTTTTTTTAATGGAAAAAGCTCCAAAACCCCGAAGTTCAACACGATTCCCTTGTCCCAGCGCAGAAGTTATTTCCTCAAAAATTGTGGAAACAATTTTTTCAACATCGCGCTGGTAAAGATGTGGATTTTTTTCCGCTAACCGAGCAATAAGTTCTGATTTAGTCATGCAACGTTGCCCCAATTATCGCACAAAAATTATTTGTAAAGCCCTCTAATAAACTATCAATCGTAAGGGTGCCAGACCGACACAAGACCGTCAAGTGTAAGTCGCTCGGAGAGAGATAATTTCTCAGTAAAACCACTTAATTTTTTGAGCCAACCTTCCATGTCTTTTTCGGAATTTAGAATTCGGGATGGTAGATCTTTACTGATAGACCTCTCAGACTCCAACCAAATTTTGGCCTCGCGCTGACCTCCAATAGCATCTATTAATCCATTGTTCAGAGCCATTCTTCCTGAAAAAACTCTTCCATCGGATAGAGTTTTGACACGTTCCAAATCCATTTTGCGTCGGTTGGCAACCATTTCGGTGAACATTGAAAACATGTCGTTAACCATCGCTTGACTTGCGGCGCGTGTCTCGGGAATCATCTTCTCTAGTGGGCCGGGTGTACCCTTTAGAAGCCCACTTTTTATTGTCTCCACAGTAATTCCTAAACGCGAGAGCAATGTTGTAATTTCAGCGCTTTGCAACAGAACCCCTATTGAGCCAGTGACTGTTCCATTTTGTGCAAAAACTCTATCAGCAGCAATCGCTACCATATAACCTGCAGATGTTGCTAGATCCCCCATAACGGCTACAACTGGTTTTTTTTCTGCGAACTGGCGCAGAGCGCGGTATAATGTCTCTCCACCTACGATTGTCCCCCCTGGGGAATTAACATGTACTAGCAGCGCTTTGGTACTATCATCATCCCGTGCTTTCTGGATAAGCGAGAGTAAATCAGGATTATTGCGAATAATACCAGAAATCTTAAGAACTGCGATGTGCCCTGCCCCTGAAAAATCCTTCTTGAGGCCATTTGCGAGAATTAACCCAACAAGGATAGTCGAGACTATCGCAACCGCTCTCCACAAGGTGAGTTTGCGTTTCAACCGTTTTCTGTCTAATAAATAGTCCCCGTCAAGCGCCATTATGACAGTCCCGGCATAATATCAAGCAAAAAAATAATTTAAGTAGTTTCGTCTTCATTATCCTTTGTGATACTGTTTGTTTTTTCTTTATCCTGAGCATCGTCGTCATCCTCAGCTTTACGAATTGCCGCACCAAGGATGTCTCCCAGGCTGGCACCTGAGTCTGACGAACCGTAGTCTGCCATTGCTTTACGTTCTTCCACCGCTTCATGTTGTTTAATCGATAGGCTCAATTTGCGGTCACGCTTGTCAACATTTGTTATGAGTGCATCTATCCTGTCTCCTACTGAAAATCTGTCGCTCCGTTGTTCGCTCCTTTCACGCGATAAGTCCGAACGCCGAATAAAACCTGGAATATCACCGGATACGGTAACCTCCAATCCGGAGTCAGTTACTCCTGAAACAGTACAAGTTACTGTGTCACCCTTCTTAAAATTGCCGGCTGCTGATTCAAAAGGATCTGAAGATAATTGTTTAATTCCCAAGCTTATTCGTTCTTTCTCAATATCTATATCGAGAATTTTTGCTTTGACGGTATCCCCTTTCTTATAATCATTGATTGCTTCCTCGCCCTGCTTTTCCCATGAAATATCAGACAGGTGCACCATGCCGTCGATTTCTTCTAGTAAACCAATGAAAAGTCCAAATTCGGTTATATTTCGAATTTCTCCTTCTATTTCTGTCCCCACAGGATAGCGACCCATAAAATCCGCCCATGGATTTTCCTGGGTTTGCTTTATTCCGAGTGATATTCGCCGCTTCTGCGGATCGACATCTAACACCATTACGTCGACTTCTTGGCTAGTAGAAATAATTTTTCCTGGATGAACATTTTTTTTGGTCCAGCTCATCTCTGACACATGAACTAGTCCCTCCACACCGGGCTCTAGTTCAACAAAAGCTCCATAGTCTGTAATGTTGCTTACTCGTCCAGTGAAGCGACCATCCAGAGGATATTTTGCTTCAGCTCCCTCCCAAGGGTCAGTCTCAAGCTGTTTCATTCCTAACGAAATTCGCTGTGTTTCTGAGTTGAAACGTATAACCTGAACTTTAACACTCTGCCCAACGTTTAAAACTTCACTGGGATGATTAATTCTGCGCCAAGCAACATCTGTGACGTGCAGAAGTCCGTCAACGCCGCCAAGATCAACGAATGCCCCATAATCAGTAAGATTCTTTACAACACCCTCTATTATTTGGCCTTCTTTCATACCATCCAGAAGTTCAGCACGCTGTTCAGCACGGCTTTCTTCTAATACCGCTCTTCTGGATACCACTATGTTTCCTCGCCGACGGTCCATTTTTAAAATCTGGAAAGGTTGTGGCATGCCCATTAGCGGATTTACGTCTCGAACTGGTCTAACGTCAACTTGGCTCCCAGGTAGAAATGCAATTGCACCAGAGAGGTCAACGGTAAATCCACCTTTCACTCTGCCAAATATAGTGCCGTTTACTCGTTCGGTGCTATCAAATGCTTTCTCTAACATTGTCCAGGCTTCTTCTCGCCTCGCTTTTTCTCGGCTAAGCATTGCTTCTCCGTTTCGATCTTCCATTCGTTCGAGATAAATATCAACAATATCGCCTACTGTTACCGATGTGTCGTTATCATCGTCCCCTAGACCAAATTCTCTCAGTGGTATTCTCCCCTCGGATTTTAACCCGACATCGACGACCACAGAGTCGCCGTCAACGCCGATCACTGTTCCCTTTACAACCGATCCTTCGGAGAGTTCGCCTTCGCTAAAAGTTTCTTCCAGCATTGCAGAAAAATCTTCATCACTCATTGCTGCATCATTTTTGGAAGTAGCCGATTCCGTCGTCATGTGTGTACCCAACCTGTTAAAATATTTTCCAAATTATACCAACTTCCCGTGGTTTTCCAATTTTCGGGCTGACACCAAGATGACGAAATCGATCACCGTCATTTGATGCCAGATTATTTCTAAGAAGATATGTAGTCGAGCGCAATAGCAAAGGCTGAATCTGCATCCAAAAACGTTGTGTCTAAAACAAAAGCGTCCTTAGCTGGCGCAAGGGGAGATATACCGCGTGACATGTCACGGGTATCTCGTTCCCGCATATTCCTCAGAATGCGCGAATATATAGCGTCTACGCCCCTTTCCCGCAACTCCTTAACACGTCTTCTTGCACGAACACAAATATCTGCATCTACATAGATTTTCCAATCCGCGTCAGGACAGATAACTGTTCCAATGTCGCGTCCATCAAGAACCGCGCCTAGTTTTTCGTTTGGCGGGGCACTTGCGAATTTCTTTTGAAAAGCAATTAGCGTTTTCCGAACTAGAGGAATCGATGCAGCTATACTTGCCGCTCGCCCTATCTCTTCTGATCTCAAATCAATATTTTTAAGGTTTTCTATTTTTAATTCTCTAGCGGCATCAATTGCGGCGGTTTGTGTATCAAATTTGTGACCGTTTTTTATCACACTGTACCCGACAGCTCTATACAAAATTCCAGTATCCAAATACGCAAAATTTAAATGTTGCGCAATACGACTTGCGAGTGTTCCCTTGCCACTGGCAGCCGTCCCATCAACTGCGACTATGGATGAAGTGATCATGAACTTTCAAATTACCTGATAATTGCACCAACTTTAGACATAATATCTTTAAAATTGGGAAAACTTGTATCAATACTACTACCATCATCAATAGAAACTGGTTTTTCTGCCGATGCACCTGCAACGATGAATGCCATTGCGATGCGGTGGTCCATATGAGTTTTCACGTGTCCGCCGCCTTTAATTTTTCCCCCTGCACCATTCACTATTAGATCATCGCCTTCAATATTCACTGAAACTCCACACTCAACTAGTCCTTTTGTGATTGTCGCTAATCTATCACTCTCCTTGATACGCAATTCGGATAGCCCTCGCATACAGGTTCGACCATGAGCGAATGCCGCTGCGATCGCCAAAATCGGATATTCATCAATCATTGTCGGTGCGCGCTCCGATGGAACCACTACTCCCCTAAGTCTTGCTGACTCTACCTCTATATCAGCTACAGGCTCTCCAGCCTCAGATCGAGGATTTAAAAAATTAATATTAGCCCCCATCTCAGACAAAGTGGTAAACAAACCCGAACGAAGTGGGTTTATCCCTACATTGTCAATTCGTAGCTTGCCGGCGGGCGAGAGTAGTGTTGCAACTAATGGGAACGCAGCAGAGGAAGGATCGCCAGGGACATTTATTTTTTGTGCTTTTAATTCGGGCTGTCCAATCAACGAAATGAGGTGATGACCATTTGGTAGTTCTTCAGTGTTAACTGTTGCCCCAAAATTACTCAGCATAAGTTCTGTATGATTTCTGGTCGATCGTTCTTCAGTTACTGAGGTGACCCCTGGAGTATTTAGTCCAGCAAGCAGTACTGCGGACTTTACTTGTGCTGATGGCATAGGCATATGATAATGGATCGGAATAGGTTGTTCTGTTCCAGAAATCATTAATGGCATATTTCCCTGTGTTGAAGTAATCCTCGCACCAATAAGCTCTAATGGAGTTGCCACTCTATCCATTGGTCTTTTACGAAGTGAGGCATCACCTGTAAAATGAGCTGTTAAATCGTGTGTCGCTAACAGTCCCATAAGTAGTCTAGCACCGGTTCCAGCATTTCCTAAATCGAGTACGGTAGATGGTTGTGCAAGGCCACCAATTCCTGCGCCGTGGACATGCCAATTACCTCTCTCATCAGGTGCTGTATCGATACCCATAGCTAGAAGTGCTTTTGCAGTTTTAAGCACGTCCTCTCCTTCTAGGAGACCGCAGATAGTTGTTTCCCCTGCAGCAACAGCGCCGATTATCAGTGCACGATGGGAAATAGATTTATCTCCAGGCACTTGAATGTTGCCGTTAATTTCATTTACAGGGTAAGATGTTAAAACGGTCATGCTATTTTCCAGAATTGTTGCCCGGTCATACTTGTTGAATGGTTAATCAGTTAATGCCTTTTAACACATTGAAATGCGAAACATATAGTTTGATTTAATAAAAATTAATTTTGACAGGATTTAAGTATCATGGCATGGCAAGAGGCTAAATTGGCCAATAATAAGGAGATTTTAAGTGGCCGAATCAAAATTGGGTATTAAGAGAGTTTGTCCAAAGTGCGAGGCAAGATTTTACGATTTAAAGAGAAACCCCGCTATTTGCCCTAAATGTGGTTATGAATACGATGCCTTGGTCGTATTACGACCTCAGCGTTCCCGGAAGGCTGAACTATCAAAACCCGAAGTAGAACCTAGTAGTCCTAAAAACTCGGTGGGTTCTGAACCAGAGGTGAATGAAGCCGGTGACATTGAAGGGATAGAGGACATTGATGATGTAGAAATTGATGTAGCCGACGATGGCGATGAGGACAGTGTTTTTGAGGACTCGGAAGATTTAAATGTTTCTGATGATGTTATTGGTGTAATTGATCAGTCTTCGGAGACCAAGGAAGTTTGATTACCTTCGGTAAAATCATTTGATCCTATTTCTTGGAAAAAAATGAAGTTTTTTTTGAAAAGTAAAAATATAGTCTTTGGAAAATTATTGAATGTGATTTGTAGGGGGGAGTAGAAGAAATTGATAGGGGCCATAGCTCAGTTGGGAGAGCGCTTGAATGGCATTCAAGAGGTCGGGGGTTCGAATCCCCCTGGCTCCACCAAACTTAAACTCAAAGGTAACATTCAACTATAGTAGTAAGGACACCCTTTGCTGTTCAGGGATAAAATTATTTTCAATTATCGTCGATGTTCAAGGCTGCGATAATTTAAGATAATGAATAAATTTTGCAACTGAGTTAAAATTAGTGATTTATTAGTTTTTTATTAGAAGTAAATTTCTTATTGGGTCAGATTGAGCTATATTTGTAACTTGCCGGTTGTATAACAGTGTAGTATCAGGTTTTCGAGAGAATTCTGAGATTATTCAGTTACAGATCTGTGTAAAAAGAAAAATAGGGAAAAACTAAGCCGCGTTTGTTCTAGGAATTTCGGTAAGTGTACGATAAATGCCTTTTCCGTCTTTGGCAGTTCTTAGACGCTCACACCGACTCGTGTCACGCAATAATCGGGAAACACGAGCCAGTGCCTTGAGGTGATCTGCTCCTGCACTCTCTGGAGCCAATAATAAAAAAATTATATCCACCGGTTGATCATCGACAGAGTCGAAATTCACTGGTCTGTTTAATCGTGCGAACATACCACATAATTTTTTTAAATCTGGAAGTTTTCCGTGAGGTATTGCCACACTTCGACCTACACCAGTTGTTCCAAGCCTTTCCCGCTCTAGGAGCACATCAAAAATTACTCGTTCGTGCAAGCCGGTAAGTTGTGCAGCATGTTTGGCCAGTTCCTCCAAAACAAGTTTTTTACTTGTCGCCTTTAAATTTAGAACAATGCTCTCTGGTGTGATGAAATCTACAAGTTCCATGATGGTCTTACCATTAAGATTTTTAGATGCAGTTTTTCTTGCAATATTTTTTAATCCAATTCTTGCGTCCGTGTTTAGGGTGAAAATGCTGAAGAACTAATTCAACTGTCATTTATTAACCCTTGTAGGATTATCAGAAGAACGGATTCTTGCTTTATTTTCGATAACTAACAAATCTTAAAGGATGCCCCCACACCCTAAACTTTAGCAGTTTTAAATGTCAGCGAAGGGAAAATAAGGCTGTGCTACCTGATATGTCAACAGTCTAATTTTTGTAAAAGAATGGTTAAACCGGAAATAATCTTTTTTATTTTGCATTAACAATAATTGATTTGTCCCGTCGACGCTGAACAGAGGACGGGATTTTCATCCCTTCTCTGTATTTTGCAACCGTTCTTCGAGCGATTTCAATACCGTCTTTTTTTAATAAAGATACGATTTTGTCGTCTGATAGGATTTTTGAGGGTGGCTCATTGTCAATAAGCTTTTTGATTCGCGCACGAATAGCTTCGACTGATATACTATCGGGACTTTGGGAGTTACCTAAAGAAAAGGTAAAAAAATACTTCAGTTCAAACATGCCGCGAGGAGTGGCAATGTATTTATTTGTGGTAACTCGACTAACAGTGCTCTCGTGTATATCTAGTATTTCAGCAATATCTTTTAGTATTAAGGGCTTTAAAAATTCAACCCCATTTTCTAAAAAGGACGTCTGATGGCGAACGATTTCAGAAGAAACTTTTAGAATTGTTTGGGCTCGTTGATGAAGTGCCCGCATTAGCCAATTTGCAGATTGGTAACAAGACGTAATGTATTCTTTATCTTTTTTTGACTTCGCTCCCTTACTAACTTCGGAGTAATAACGATTATTGACCAAAATGCGTGGCAAATTATCATTATTCAACTCCACTGACCATTTTTCCTCTTTTCCCTTTTTTATTATTACATCGGGGGTGATTGGCTGTGTTAGAAAGTCCTCAAAACACAGCGCGGGTTTCGGATTTAAGGATCGAATTTCCTCGATCATTTGAGTTAAGTCTTCTTCGTCGATGTTACATATTTTTAGAAGTAATTTGAATTCTCTTTTTGCTAGAAGATCAAGGTTTTCTACTAGTTTTTGCATGGCTGGATCAAAACGATCTTTTTCTCTAAGTTGTATTTCTATGCACTCGGCAAGGTTGCGAGCACCAATACCAGATGGATCGAGTTTTTGGACTTTTTTTAGAGTTTTTTCGACGCGTTCGACTTCACAGCCTAATCCGTTTGCAATTTCCATAGTTGGCGTTGAAAGATAGCCTGTTTCATCCAAAAGATCGACAAGAGTATTCGCAATAAGACGTTCCTGCGGATTAGGAATGTCGAACGCAATTTGTGTTAACAAATGGTCTCGCAGTGTTTGTTTGGTCTCTGGTGTAAGGTCTAAGAACGTGTCATCAGTATTTGAACTGCCAGAACTCTGAACTTGCCAATGTAGTGAATCATTTTCTGCACTTTCTGCAGAGTCTGAAGGACTTTCTTGTGCCCACACATCATTATAGTCAGCATCTAATGCAGCATTGCTCTCATCCGGAATGTTCTGTGAACCGACCAGATCCACCGCGTCAAGATGATCCTGTGAACTGTTTGATTCAGTAATTAAATGATCTGAGGAGTTTTCACCCTGATTATATATTTCCCCGGTATCATTTTGGGATTTGACGTTAAGATCATCGTTTGTTGGTTCATTCGTAGTTCCAGATTGATTTTCTACTCCAGAGGCTTGGTCTTCCTTTTGCAACAGTGGATTTTGTTCGAGCTCTTTTTCTACAAATTCGGCAAGTTCAAGATTGGACAGCTGCAACAACTTAATCGCCTGTTGTAGCTGCGGCGTCATGACCAAGGTCTGAACCTGTCGCAGGTCCAATCTCGGGGTCAGGGCCATCCCTTCCTTCCTTAGCTCAGTAATATGTTTACATGTTGGTGCTTATTCATAAGCTAAATCTTTCGCCTAAATATACTCGTCTTACATCAGAGTGGGATACAATTTCATCGGCTGTTCCATTCATTAATACTCGCCCATCATGTATAATATATGCTCGATCAACAATATCTAATGTCTCCCGAACGTTGTGATCTGTAATTAATACACCTATACCACGATCTTTAAGTTTTGTTATTAGTGTCCGGATGTCATTTACAGCAATGGGATCTATCCCTGCAAGAGGTTCATCAAGTAACATAAAATTTGGTTTGGCTGCCAGTGCGCGTGCTATTTCAACGCGACGACGCTCACCCCCTGAAAGTGCAATTGCGGGTGTATGTCTTAAATGTGTTAGGGAAAATTCAGCCAATAAAGTCTCCAATCTGGCTTCACGTTCATCTCGGAGTGGCTCTGCAACTTCGAGCATTGCCCGAATATTATTTTCAACATTCAAACCACGAAAGATTGATGCCTCTTGAGGAAGGTAACCTATTCCACTCCTTGCTCGACGATACATTGGGAGCGCGGTAATATTTTCATCATCAAGAGATATTTCTCCATAGTCTGGAGAAATAAGCGCTGTAATTATATAAAATGTAGTTGTTTTGCCGGCTCCATTGGGTCCCAAGAGTCCTACAACTTCACCGCGTTGCACGGAAAGGGAGACATCCCGTAACACAGGACGTTTTTTGTACGATTTACCGACATTCCGAACCATAAGACCGGAATTCTTGGAGACTAACTGAGGTGTTTCAATATTAGATTTATTCATATTGTTATTTTAATAATAAATTGAGCTTAAGAATAATAACGCGTTTTAATAGTTTTGGCTAATTGCTGGTCAACTATCGTCTCTGATAAGGTCAATTTTTGTTAACTTTTTTTGATTTTATTAAACCCTGCACCCTTTCCCCCCTTTTTCCTGTGAGTTTGCTTATTCCTGTATTTAAATTTACTTCCCCTGAGCTTCCATTAAGCTGATCATCGTCCTTTGTAATTCGGACATCATCGTGAACTTGAATTATGCCAGTCATCACATTGTAAATACCACGTTTAGCTCTAACGATCTCATTTTCAGATGAAACTACTACGTTTTTAAAAGCTTCTACAATGTGGATTTCATTATCTCCGTTTTCGTTTTTTCTTAAGTGCGCTGTTAGAATATCGGCTCTAAGCCGACGTTCTCCCCTTTGTGCGATGGCATTTCCCCTAGCTACAGCAACATTTTTATTTTCCCAAAATTCTAAACTATCCCGAGCAGAAATGATGTCGGTTTCAGTAATAAGCTTTGGGTTGCCAGTCAGAATAAGCATACCCTTCTCGATTAGATAAACCCCTTTATCTCCTATTGCTGTTTGCAGCGGTGTTTTTATCCTCACATTTGTATCAGCATCTATGCGGAAGATTTGAGATTGCCCTTTTTTGACCTTCTTATACCAAGCAGTTAAAGTATCGGCGTAAACTGTTGTATCACCCTGCTTTGCCGAAGCATTCCCTCGTGCAATATACGCTTGGCGTTTCTGCTGCCACTCGATTCCTTCGTCAGCGCTAATTTCTACAGGTTTTTCTCGTGTTTGATTTGGAAGTCCTATGCCTTGAGTTGCTACAGGTGGAGGATTAAAAAACACTATGACAGAAACTACGGCACAAAAAAAACGCATTATAATTATACTTTGCCTTTTCTCTTGGTGGGGTAGAGTACTAATTTTGAACGGCCGGTAAATATGAGTGTATGGCCGGTTTTTGAAATCAAAAAGCCTTTTGATTGAATAATACCAATCGGCCCTTGACCTTCAACATTGTCATTACTGACTGCTACTCCCTCTTTGAGGAATATTTTAGCCTTAGGTGTTTTGATATTGTGTCCAGTATCATGGAACAAATTTACACTTCCGCTAAGTTGAAGTACCTCGTTTAGTCTATTGAAGACACCCTTATCTGCAGACAGCGCGATCCAAGCACCCGTTTTGGTTGTGATATCCGCTTTGGGGAATGAAAGCGAAATTAGCTTAGGTTGGTTCTGACGAGGAAAAGCTGTTTTTGCGGTAATGGTGTAGGGTCGGTTTTGTTTGTCAATTCCAGTGAAGCGAGGATTTATTAATTCTTGTTTTCCACTATCTGGAACTGTTTTCTCTGAAAGCCCAAGCTGTAAGTTTTTTGGGCTTTCTTTCATTTGTGGCCACGCAAAAATTAAAAGAATTATTACGCAAGCTATTACTGGCAGTGTGATTCTCATCAATACCACGAAACGTGTGTAACGCCCGCCAGCCTTTAGTAACTCATCCGAGTCAATACTTTTTATAAGATTATCTGTGTTTTTTACCATAGTTATTCTTAACCTAAACCAGCTCGAAGCAAGTCATGAATATGAATAATGCCAACCGGACGGTTATTATTGGCTACAACAAAAAAAGCAGTTATTTTTAATTCATTCATCAGGCTCAAAGCCTTTGCTCCGAGCATGTCAAGCGGAATCGTTTGTGACCCTGAGGTCATAACCTCATATGCAAATCGATCAAGAAGCTGCTTGTCCATATTTCTACGCAGGTCTCCATCAGTAATAATACCTGCGAGTGATTGATCCTCATTTAGAATGCCAACGCAGCCAAAGCTTTTGGCAGTCATTTCTATAAGAGCCTTTGACATCAGATCTTTTTTCATAACAAGCGGTATCGATTTTCCGCTATGCATGATTTCCTTAACCCGCACAAACTGTCGGCCGAGCTGTCCGCCTGGATGCAGAACATTGAAACCATCTGATGAAAAATTTATTCTTTTCATTAGTGCTACTGCTAGTGCATCCCCTAATGCTAGCATTCCTGTCGTGGTTGTCGTGGGAGCTAAGCTGAGCGGGCAGGCTTCAGTCAGTTGAGGCAGTATCAGGGCTATTTTTGCCGCCTTGGCTAATAAACTATTTTGACCTCCAGTTATTGCAATTAGTGTGATATCTAGCTTACATGAATAATCAATGAGTGCAGCAAGTTCAGGTGTGTTTCCAGAGTTTGATAATGCGATCAACACATCATCGCAAGTAATCATACCTAAGTCCCCATGACTTGCCTCGGCGGCATTCACGTATTGGGCAGGCGTACCCGTTGAGGCTAGTGTCGCTGCAATTTTTTTTGCAATATTTCCACTTTTGCCCATGCCGCTCACTACTACCCTCCCAGCCGCAGCTTGCAGGGCATCAAGGGCAGCAACAAATGAAGAGTCAAGGGAGTCAGCAATCCTATGCAAGCCCCTAGCTTCCTCTTCTAGCGTTCGACGACCTACGGCTATGTCACCAGCTAACTCTGAAGACGTAAAATCAGACGCTTTGGTGTTTTGCTTGGATTTTACCTTATTCACTTAAAATGCCCATTTTACAATTTGCAATGACAAAAATAACTGGACCAGTAGCAAGCGATAGTTTTGATAACATTGAAGTAGCTATTTTTGTAAATGTTAATGTTCGAAAATATCCATATCCGACCACCCAGCAAGGTCTAAAGTTACTCGGTGTTCAAGGAACCTGAAACATGCTTGACTAATTTCAGTTCTATTTTCACGAGTTAACATTGTAATTAGTTTGTCCCGCAATGCATGTAAATATAAAACATCTGACGCAGCGTAAGCCATTTGAGCTTCGGTAAGCACATCAGCTCCCCAGTCTGTTGATTGCTGCTCTTTTGAAATGTTGATGTCTAATAATTCTTTGCATAAATCTCGCAAGCCATGGCGGTCGGTGTATGTTCTACATAGTTTTGATGCAATTTTTGTACAAAATACAGACTTACAGTTGATGCCCAGATGATGACGCAAGACAGCGATATCAAACCGTGCGAAGTGAAAAATTTTTTGCACTTCTGGGTCGGAAAGTAGTTTTGTGAGATTGGGTGCCCTCTCATTTTTGCCACTTATCTGAACTAGGTGTGCTGTATCGTTACCAGCTGATAGTTGAATCAAGCACAGCCTGTCCCGGTCGGGTTTTAAACCCATAGTTTCTGTGTCAACTGCGACGGCTGAACCAAAAGAAACAGATTTTGGTAAATCGCCTTTATGGAATTCTATTGATGTCATAGGCGGGATTATCCAACTTGTTAAAAATATCATTCTAACGATACAAGCTAAACTGGCAAAGATTGGTGCCCAGGAGAAGACTCGAACTTCCACGACCTTTTGGCCACAGGTACCTGAAACCTGCGTGTCTACCAATTCCACCACCTGGGCGGCTTTGCCAGCTTAACAACAACTTAAGGCTATTATGGCATACGGAATACAGATTGTGAATCCTTGAACGTAAAATAAAGGATCCAAGATAAAATCACTGTTCCTAACACTGGCTTTGAGTGGCGGGGGCATAAAAAATACAGTCACTATTTAATACATATTAAATCTTTCTTGCTAACCAGCTACATATTCGTACCTGACATTAAATTGAAAAATCTCTTATCACATCATGGTGTATATTAAACTCTACTTTGTTTATGGCTGCTATTGGCAAACAAAAGGTAACACAACCTCAATTACCTTATTGTTGCTTGCTGATACCCAACGCGGAACAGGCTTATGTGTTTTGTAAGGACCTCTTGCCATAAGTTGTAAGTAAGCCTTCGCTTGAAGAAGCTTGATCCTTTTAGAAGAGCAATCAGCTTGAACCAAAGATACGGATGAACGTCCAGCCTTAATGTAATCGGATAACATTTTGTAAAAGACAAAACCTTTCTCTTTTTTAATGCTGGTTGTCTCAATATAAATAGGGCCATCTTGATCTGTTCCTACGTATTTCCAAGCAGCACAACTGCTTGAACTGAGGATTGAAATAACCAGTATTAGCCAGATGGGATAATTAAAACTGATTTTATTGTTTGCGATAATATTCTTAGGGCTAACTTTCATAGCGTAATTAATTCGATTTTTAAGTCTAAAATTGAGAAAATTCTAAAAATAAGGTGCTTATTATAGTTTAGTAAATAAGAAAACGTTTTTAGTTATGATACTGCACGTTTTTTTATGTTGATGTTTTCTACAGAAGACTAATTTTCAGAGCCACGGCTGATTATACAAAGTCAGGCTTTTATCTAATTTATCACTACTAGATTAAAAATAATTCCCAGACTTTATGTATGGGTGTTTCGAAAGAATGTTAAAACTGATTCTGCTTCTGATTAATTTGGTTAAATAAATAGCAATAATACGTAGTTGCGAAGATATAATTTATCACCACTGTATTCGAATGATTTGAGCATTTTTAAAAACTATATTCCAAGGAGTGACTCAGACTTTTTAGATTGATTGAGTCTAACTTTGGTTTCTAAAAAATAAAGGATCCGATGAAAAAACTTTGCAACAATGGTCTGACCCAAAACCTGTATCATTGGCACTTTGGTCTTGTTGGGCGAATCGGAATGTTCCAAGATCAACCCCAATTCGTTGTGCACCCCAGTGGCTAGGTATTATTTCGCTTGCTCCTGTATCTATCAAAAAACGCAGCCGTTTCCCATTTTCCCCAACATTTACATAAAATGACCGTTAGCACCGGCCGCACTTATGGGTGCATTCATCTCTGAAACTATAGCTTGCTCAGGTATAAATTTTCCGCTCACCCGGTGTACGACATGAGATAATTCGATTCGGTAGGCGTAGCATAACAAAAGAATAGAGGCTATTCCTGTCCAGATTAATATATTACGGATTACCTCACCGAATTTTATTCTTTGAACATAAACTAACCCGCTTGAAACAAGAGTAAGAATTCCAACATGCTGCACTAGCTTAAGATAAACATCCTCCTCAGTTGATGATTGATGAGAAAAAAAAATGAATAATGACCATAGAAGTAGGACTACAAATACAAGAAATCCAAGCCATAAAAGAATGCCAAAGGAAAAGTGAGAACTTTTTTCTTCATTTTTATTCCATGGACTCTTTGTCTTAGACATACTTTATAGCTCAACAAGCTTTGTATTTATGACAGTTGTATTTTAGCGCAAGTTTCTCTTATTTTGTAATTTGAAATTGGGTAATCAGTTCCATCACATTCTACTGATTTACAGGGACCTGAAACCTGCGTGTCTACCAATTTCACCACCTGAGCAACGAAGATGCAAAACCTCTGCTACACATAATAGCACAATGTCAAATAACTTTGCTTACCTAATTATTGACCATGCCCATTTGTCAGTCCATGAGGCAATTACTATGTATTAAGTATCGTTCTTTCGTCGCTAGGAGAGATATACATGACGCAACAAATTGTTACAGTTTTCGGAGGTTCCGGATTTCTCGGGCGTTATGTGGTGAGAGCGTTGGCAGCCACAGGTGCGTCAATAAGGGTTGCTTGTAGGCGACAACATGATGCAATGTTTTGTAAGTCTATGGGCGATGTTGGGCAGATAGTCACTGTCCAATGCGATGTGAGAGACAAAAAGTCGGTCGTCGCAGCGGCTAGAGGGGCAGACTGTGTAATTAACCTGACTGGAATTTTATTTGAACGTGGCACGCAAACGTTCGACTCAGTGCATGGCAAAGGTGCATTTTGTATTGCAAAGGCAGCACGTGATAATGGTGCTCATAGATTAATACATGTCTCTGCAATCGGAGCTGACGAAAAATCAGAATCGGTTTATGCCAAGTCTAAAGGAACTGGTGAAATTTTGGTGAAGGAAGCCTTTCCGGATGTTGTCATCTTGCGCCCAAGCCTGGTATTTGGTCCAGAAGATGATTTTTTCAATCGATTTTCCATGTATGCACGTTTGCTACCCTTTCTTCCTTTAATAGGTGGTGGCAATACGAAATTTCAGCCTGTTTACGTTTGTGATATAGCAGAAGCCATTGTCCGGTCTCTTAAAGACAAAAGTTCAACTGGTAAAACCTTTGAATTAGGGGGGACGCAGATCGTAACCTTCAAAGAGCTAATGCAACTTATTTTAAAAACTGTCGAACGTAGAAAGATTTTAATGCCGATTCCATTCTGGCTTGCTGGTTTGATGGCAATTTTTGTTGAAGCGGGTCTCGCTGTTCCCTCAAAGATCATGGCTGGGTTGACTCCGCCTCCTCCAATTACCCCAGATCAGGTGCGATTGCTACAATACGACAATATAGTCAATAATGACTCTTATTCATTCGCTGATCTGGGAGTATCTCCTGTATCGATGGAGGCAATACTCCCCACATACCTGTCTCGTTATCGTCCGGGAGGTGGATTACGCAAGGGTTTCAATGATTAGTTAAAAATTACCGTAAATGACTAGAATAATCACTCCAACCACGACTCGGTAAAACACAAATGGCGTAAAATTTTGGTTAAGCAACCATTTCATCATTAAGGTCATAGCTAATAGTGCAGTGATGAAAGCGACTAATGCAGCGAATAGAAGGTGAAGCGGCAATATTTCATCATTACTATTAATTACTTCTAGGCTGATAACAGCACCTGCTCCCGTTATTGCGGGTATTGCCAACAACATAGAAAAACGAGCAGCTTCGCGTCTTTCATAACCTAATATGCGTGCCATAGTTATGGTTGTGCCTGCACGACTAGCGCCTGGTATAAGAGCACATGTTTGAAACAGACCAATCAATATCGCATCTTTTATTTTAAGCTCCGAGATTGACCGTGTGTTTCTTCCTAAATTGTCCCCTGCATATAATGCCAATCCAAAAATTATGAACGCCCAGCCAATAATTTGAGGTTGGCGCAAAATATTACCCGCTATCGCTGCAATCGCGACTCCTCCGAAAAATACTGGTATGCTGGATATAGTAATATAACCAGCTAATCTGGCACCATCGTCCAATTGACCTTTTAATAATCCCCGTACTCCTAAAATAATCTTCCAAATTTCGGCTCTAAGAAACCATATCACTGCGCCTAAGGTGCCTAAATGAACTGCTACATCCAAGGTTAAACCCTGATCCTGCCATCCAAATATTATTGGCGTTAGTACTAAATGCCCGGATGAACTAATTGGTAAAAATTCACTAATGCCCTGAATCACAGCCAGAACAATGATTTGTAATAAGGTCATTTAATTTCTCTCCGCGTGCATTTGTTCTTTAATGTTGTGCAGTGATTTTTTTAAAAAAAATATTCTACAGAAACGGACCTATAGTTGAATCATTACGAAGAAAGAACTAACTAGCACTTTAAGACGAATATGTTTACCGGTTTTATATTATTTATCGAAGTGTGTATTTTTTATTTTTGGAGGCGATACTCACGTGAACTTGCTTTTTTTGAAAAAAAAGGGTAAATAATATTGACCTAATACGTTATTTGGGATGCCGAGCTGTGCATATTTTGGGTTTTTAGAATGCAAAACCGATCAGATCGTGCTATGGTTTAGGTTGGTTTACTTTTTGCGGAGTTTCAGACTTCAATATTATGGGCCAACAATTATCGCCCATTTAGACTAATTGTTTTGCTGTTTTAGTTCCTTCGGATCTACGCCGAAATTCTTTCAGGTAGGGTTGTGAGAAAATGGTTAATCTTCACCTTCAGTCTGGACTTTACGAGACAGATTTAGAGCACAACGCTTGTGGTGTTGGATTTTTGACGCGGAAGGACGGCAAGCAAACACATCATTTACTTGAGCTAGCGCATGAGGCTTTGTGTTCAGTCCCCCATAGAGGTGGAATGTCTTCTGAAGGTGTCGGAGATGGTGCTGGAATCTCAGTTGATCTCTCTGCCAATTTGTTTACACAAATAACCAAAAAACATTTGAAAGCTGGCAAATTCGGTGTGGGAAATTTTTTTCTACCCAGTGATGTAAGTCAACAAAGCCGTGCAGTGGATTTGATAGAGGCGAAATTAAAAGATGCGGGTTTTTCAATATTGGCCGCACGCCATCTACCTGTTGATGAGAGAAAAATTGGCAAAAGATCTATAAAACGGCAACTTCCTATCCGACAATGGATTTTTGTTTCGAACCGTCAATGCCCTGAACATAAGTTTGAGCAAAGAATTCATGGAGCATTGCTTGATATTGAATCAGTAGCATATGTTGATCGATCTTTAGAAGGTACATATCCACTTTCATTATCTTCCCGCCTTCAAGTGTTCAAGGGCCGCTTGAATTCTTGGGAGATAATACCTTATTTTTGTGATCTTCAGAATAAAGAGCATCATATACACACACTTTATTTTCACACACGTTTTTCAACTAACACTGACCCCCATCCCACTATGGCACAGCCTTTTCGATTAATGGCGCATAATGGAGAGCTTAATACTGATAAAAAAAATCGTTTATCGGAAGCCGCGATTGCTCTTGCGAGAAATAAAGCGATTATTAGACCAAAAGGTCAATCTGACTCCTGTCGCCTCGATCAAACTTTAGGATCGCGCATTTTTGATGAAGGTCTCGATCTGGTTGAAGCTGTTGTATCTATGATGCCACCCGCTTGGGAAAACAAGACTGATTTAGATAAGCGTGTACGATCAATGCTTGAGTATTTTTCGCTCTTTGAAGAGAAAAATGATGGGCCTGCCGCATTGATCTTCGGGGATGGTGAGGTTGTTGGCGCACGTCTTGATCGTTTGGGCCTCCGTCCATTGCGAACTGTACAGACGAAAGAGTATCTTGCGGTTATGTCTGAAGCAGGACAAATTGGGTTTGAACCAGAAGAAATTATCAGCCGTGGCCGCGTTGAAGCAGGCGGCATGATTTATTACGATCACAAAGAAAAAAAAATCTACCGTACTGATGAGGCACTGCTCAAACTAGCGTTGAAAACCGATTACAGAAGTCTTGTTGAAAGATTATCTGTTAGACTTGAAGATCTCCCTGAACCCGAACAGGAACCAGCGCATGCTGCATCTTCATATTCTGGAGATTTAGTATTACCTGCTCGTTATGTTGGTTATGCGCATAATCAAGAAAGTTTCAAGTTTCTTATGGATCCAATGTTGCAACTAGGGTTAGAAAAAGTGTCTGCGATGGGGTACGGGAACGCAATCAATGGTTTGTCTGATGCAGAGGGTGGCATGGCCCGATATTTCAGCCAGCGTTTTGCTCAGGTTACTAATCCTCCGTTGGATTCGATACGCGAACTTGACGGAATGACCCTGCGCGTAGCGCTCGGGGAAAAGCCTCACAAAGGCACGTCGCGGTCTAGGCAAATTTTAATAGAATCACCGATTTTGAAAATGTCGGAGATGCTAAAGATAAGGGAACAGAATTTTTCCCCCGTAGAAACATTTGAGATTTTGTATGAGCCTCATCAAGGCGATAGTTTTAAAAATGAACAATCACTGATTCAAGCTATTAACGAAGTTGCCTTGACTATTTCTTCTTTCGCGCGCGAAAAAGGCGGGATCGCGATAATTTCTGATAGAAATATGTCGCAAAGATATGCGCCAATCCCATTAATCATAGCTATTTCCGCTATTAACCAGAAACTCATTGAGGAGGGCCTTCGTCTTAAACTTTCCATAGTGGTGGAAAGTGGCCAAATAGCATCATCACATCATGTAGCTTGTGCCCTTGGTTTTGGTGCATCGGCTGTTTATCCTCTTTCAGTAAGGCTCAGAGCAGAGGAGCTTTTCGGATTTGATGATGCTTCGGCAGCTTTACAAAAATTTGTCAAGGCTGCAGAAAAATCCTTGTTGAAAACTATGGGAAAGGTTGGTTTGTGTACCGTGGAGAGTTACATCGGGGGCGAATTCTTTGAACCAAACTTCCTAGATACTGGTGACCCAATACTAGCAAAGTATTTTCCGAATATGCGCACTCCGGTCGGAGGTGTAGGATTCTCTTCAATCGCTCAATCTGCAGCTGATTGGCATTCTTTTGCAAAGACTGTCGAAAAACCAGAGTCGATACCTATTCTAGGACTGTTTAAAGAACGTTCAGAAGGTGCTGGACATTCATACGGAATGGCCGCCGTTCGAGGCTTTGTAGATATGACTGAAGAGGATATAAGCATTGCTGGAGAGGGCGTAAATATTCTAGATGGGGAAATTGACCCGTTTCGTCTGATGACGTTAAAACAAATGGGTGATGCTTTTGATCTGACTGATGACAATTATGTTAACACCAGTTTTGACAAACTCACCCCTGAGCAAATCGACGAATTCACAATTACACCTGGATTTCGTGCTTTTTCTCGCAACATTATGGAAGAGCGTTTGCGAAGGCCTGCCGCATTACGAGATATATTGGCACTTCCAGCAGATATAAGTCACTTCTCAAACACTGAAGATATTAAACGTGAAATGATGCTGTTTAATCGTGCCGGTAACAATGATTTTGTAATAAGAGGGATCGAAATCAACCATGTGGAAGACGATAAGTTCATTTTACGTTTAACTGGACCGCTTAAAGATGATGTTAACCGGCTTCGGGCATTGGGCCAAAGTTTTGACCAACGGTTCAGAGAAGATGTTATGGAAGCAGAGATAAAGGAAAACAGGCTGAAGGTTAAAGCGAAGGGAGAAGCATTAGATTATTTATCCAGGTTAAAAACAGCTCCAGAATGCATTCCGTTAACTGAAGTCCAGCCAGCTTCTGAAATCACCTGCCGCCTTACGTCAGGTGCAATGTCACATGGTGCACTAGTTGCCTCAGCACATGAGGCGGTTGCCCACGGAACAAATATGGTTGGGGGTTTATCTAATTCGGGAGAGGGTGGTGAACACATAAGTCGTTATGGGACAATCAGAGCCAGTCGTATCAAGCAGTTTGCATCTGGGAGGTTTGGAGTTTGGGCGGGCTATCTTGCAGATCCAATGTTAGAAGAAATAGAAATAAAAATTGGACAAGGGGCAAAGCCCGGTGAGGGAGGACAGTTGCCTGCTCAAAAAGTAACGGTGGAAATTGCTGCAGCTCGTTGTGGCACCCCAGGGGTTGAGCTTATTTCGCCTCCGCCACATCACGATACATATTCAATAGAAGATCTTGGACAACTTATTCATGACGCAAAAGCCGCTCGGGTGAGAGTTGTTGTGAAGCTAGTGAGTTCAGAAGGCATCGGAACAATTGCAGTTGGGGTTGCAAAAGCAGGGGCTGACGTTATCAACGTGGCTGGCAATACCGGCGGTACGGCTGCTGCAGCTGTGACTTCTCTTAAATATACAGGCAGAGCTGCGGAGCTGGGAATTGCAGAAGTGCATCAGGCATTGTGTGTAAACGGTATAAGGCAAAAGGTAATATTGCGTACTTCTGGTGCAATGCAGACGGGGTCAGATGTGGTTAAAGCTGCATTATTAGGTGCAGATAGTTTTGAATTTGGCACTACGGCTCTGATGATGCTGAAATGTGTAATGGCGAAGAATTGTAATGTGAAATGTCCTGCCGGGCTAACTACAAATGCTGAAACATTTGATGGTGATCCAAGAGCTTTAGCACAATATTTACTTAATATTTGTCACGAAGTTCGTGAAATACTTGCCTCGCTGGGTTTTTGCAGCTTGGACGATGCTCGGGGGCGATCAGATTTGTTACATTTGCTCGACCATCCATCTGCGGTTGGTAAATTAAATTTAAGAAAAATGCTAACAAGAGTGGCCGAGCCTAACATTGAGAACCCTATCTACATTGAAAGAGACTATTCTATTGATGATCAATTCTCGGATGAGGTAAAAAGGTATCTTACTGACCCGACCATGAATAATTTGACGCTCAAACCGACCGCAAAATTAAATAACCGTAATAAGTCAGTTGGTGGTCAGCTATCACTCGATATTGAGCGACTGCTAAATTATCAGCTTAATGATGGTGAGAGCTGTTCTTACAGGGATCCAAGAGGTCGCCGTTATCTTGATAGGGGCAGTATCAGCGTTATTACAGAGGGGTCGGCAGGGCAAAGTTTTGCTGCCTTTTGTAATGATGGACTTGTATTTGAACATACTGGAACGTGCAACGATGGTGTTGGTAAATCTGCGTGTGGAGGCGAGATAATTGTAAAGGCACCATTAGGTGGTGGTGCCGCAAGTGGTGAGAATGTATTAGTTGGAAATTTCACTTTATTTGGTGCCACCGGAGGGAGAACATTTATTGAAGGCCAAGCTGGTGATCGCTTCGCTGTTCGAAATTCTGGAGCTGTAGCCGTCGTGGAGGGAGTAGGTGAATTCTGCGGTGAGTATATGACTGACGGCACTGTGTTGAATATCGGTGGGTTTTCCAAAGGATTTGGGAATGGCATGTCTGGTGGTTTTTTATACCAGTATGATCCTGAACGAAAGCTTCATGAATCTGTTAGTCATGAATCAGTTTTGCTTGGTTGTGTTGGGGATCTGGGAGATGGAAAAGAAGTCCATGGCGACGTTGTAGCCCAACTTTTGAATTGGCATTTTGATGCGACTGGTTCGAAGTTGGCAGGGAAATTGTTAGCAGAATTGGATACGACACTAGCAAATACAGCATGGGTAATGCCTAAAGCTCTTCTACAATACCAAGATTCCGATGAAATTCTTAAATCAAAAACCCGGAAAGAACTTGTTGAAGAATTATCAGTTTCATTAGCTGAATACCAGATTGCGGAGGTGAAAAGGGCTTGGAAGGGTGATTATGTTGTGGCAGGAGGAGTGGTACCAACAACTGGAGTTCCTAATTCTCCCGAAATGTACAGGCTTTTGAATTCTTATACAGTTATTGAAATGGCGCAGAAAATAGTCGAGAAGAGATCGTCTAGTTCTGTTAAAGGTAATGTTTTGGATCGAGTGGTCAGAAATTTGGTTTTTTCAGAGAGCTTTGCGCTTATGTTGGCTCTTTCAAAACACGCAAGGAAAGCACTTGAAAATTATGATGATTACGAAATAGCAGCGTTCATCGCAAACAAAAGACTTACAGATTTTAAACAAGCTTTGTCGCAAAGGAATGTTTTGGGTATGGATAGTCCTGGAACTTATTCTTGGATCATACATCAAAGTAAAAAAAATCGTATCTCCCTTGGAAAAATCCCAAGCTTTGATGAGTTATTTTCTGCAGTAGCTGTTACTGATTTGATTACTAGGTTGCCCGTGGAGGATTTGAAACAAAATGCCACATATTCCTAGCGATGCACCGTTCAATGATCAGCAAAGATCCTGGTTAGACGGCTTTATTGCCGGTCTGAACTCACAGCAGTTCGCAAACAAAAATAAAAAACTAGCCGAACAAACACAAAATCAAATTACGATGAATATCCTTTTTGGCACTCAAACTGGGAACGCGGAAGAGTTGGCAAATGATGCAGCTGCCCTTGCTACCACAAGAGGTTTTGAATCAAAACTTCACGAATTGGACTCCATAGATTTAAACGTATTGGCTGAAATGGAACAAGCATTAATCATTGTTTCGACTTACGGTGAGGGTGAGATGCCAGATAATGCCAATTTTTTTTGGGATTCTCTCAGTGCGGCAACAGCGCCACGTTTGGATAAACTCAATTATGCAGTTCTTGCCCTTGGCGACACCAGCTATGATGAATTTTGCCAAGCAGGTAAGTTAATTGATATCAGACTTGAGCAACTGGGAGCTATTAGATCAGCACAACGCATAGATTGTGATGTAGATTATGAGGACTCTGCAGCTCGATGGTTGGATGAGGCCATACCCGTGTTGGAAACTTTGGTTACTAATAATACTTCTTCGCAATCTGTTGAAAAACCTAAAACATTAGTTGAGAAAACTAGACCTAAGTGGAATAAAAAAAATCCTTATCTCGCGGGAGTGCTGGAGAATCGTTTGTTGTCGGGACTTGGTTCAAGAAAAGAAATTAGACACATTTCATTTGATCTTTCGGAAAGCTTAATAAATTATGAACCTGGTGACTCAATCGGAGTTATTCCAACAAATGCTGCGGACCTCGTCGAAAAAATCTTGGTGCGTATTGGAGCCAACTTCGATGATGTTGTAAGCGGATTTGATCATTCTTTAGGCTTTCTACTTACAAATAAGTTTGAAATTTCCACACCCTCTCGTGATTTTGTACATAAACTAGAGTCTCGGGCTAATAGCCCAGAGCTAAGTGAGGTGTTTCTGGACAAGTTGAAACTAGAGAAATTTCTATGGGGCAGAGATATACTTGATTTGCTAAATCTGGATACTGATTTAAAACTGTGCGCGGAAGAGATTTTGAGCTGGCTAAAACCCCTTCAGCATCGAGCATATTCCATTTCCTCTAGCCAGAAAGCTTGGGAAAAAGAAGTGCATTTGACAGTTGCAGCCGTCCGTTGGAGTTTGAACGATCGAGAGCACAAAGGTGTGGCCTCAACATATTTAGCTGATTGTGTTCATGCAGACCAAAAAACTGGTATCTTCCTGTCCTCAAATAAGAATTTTCGTCCGCCAAATGATGATTCGGTTCCGATGATAATGGTCGGTCCAGGAACCGGAATAGCTCCATTTCGTGCATTCCTTCAGGAACGCCAAGTAACAGGTGCATCTGGAATGAATTGGTTGTTTTTCGGAGATCAGCATAAAAAATGCGACTTTTTATATAAAGACGAGCTGGAAACAATGAAAGAATCTGGTGTGCTTGACCGCCTAGATTTAGCTTTTTCTCGAGATCAATCAGAGAAAATCTACGTGCAGAAATTGATGATAGAAGAGGGTAAGGCTCTTTTTTCTTCATTAGAAGATGGAGGATATTTTTACGTTTGTGGTGATGCCAGCAGGATGGCTAAAGATGTCGAGAAAACACTACATTATATAGTCAGCAAACATGGAGAGTTCTCCTCCGAGAAGACAGAAGAATATATAAAAAATCTTAAGCGTGAGAAACGTTATTTAAGGGATGTCTATTAATTTTATACCAATAGGTGCTATGTTTGTTCCCATTAAACAAATGGACATTTTTATTTCATATGAGCGAATGTGTTCCTTTTGATACCCCTCGTATCATGTGTCGAGACAGTAATAGGAACTTTTAAAGCAAATTGTTGCAAGATAGTCATTAGTGTAAGCCATTAACTTACTTTCTTTATTTTAACGTTCCACAATTCAGGTATTTCTTTTGGAATATTCGCGTTGTAAAGAATGGTTTTTAATTCTTAAATACAAAAAACATTTGTGATTGACTACATTTAATTGGGTTGTCAGGGTATTTATTTGTTATGAAGACCTAGGTTCTGCAAAGAAAATATTATGCGTATACTCTATCATCTATGGCTATCTCCGCACTGTAGAAAGGTTCGTGTCGTACTTAGTGAAAAGAAATTGGAATTTGGTCTTCAGACTGAAAATACTTGGCAGCGGCGACCCGAATTTCTTGCACTCAACCCGGCGGGCGAGGTGCCAGTTCTTTTGGAACCTGATGGCACGTCAGTCTCTGACTCACAAACAATTTGCGAATATTTGGAGGAAGTTGCACCTTACCCTCCAATTCTCCCAACCGACCCGGTACAGCGTGCAGAAGCCCGACGTATTACTGCTTGGTTTGATATGAAATTTAGTTCGGAGGTAAGCGAAAATTTAATCGGTGAAAAAATCATGAAACGTTTTTTAAAAACCGATGCTCCAAACTCCGCATTAATTCGTGCAGGAAAAAAAAATATTCACTATCATTTAGAGTATATAGGTTGGCTCTCTGAGAGAAGAAATTGGCTTGCCGGTGATGAGCTTTCCATTGCCGACATTTCTGCGGCAGCTCATCTGTCTTCAATAGACTATCTTGATGACGTTCCATGGGAAGAGCACCCGCCCGCAAAAGAATGGTATATGCGAATTAAATCTAGACCTTCCTTTCGTGCCATATTGGCTGACCATTTACCGGGTGAACCACCGCCAAAACATTATGCAAACCTTGATTTCTGATGGCATTTGCAGACTTAAAAGTACCTTTGCATTTAATAAAAAATGATACCTATTGCAAATTTATTGGATTGCAACACTAGAAATTCTATTTATGTCGAATGGATAATTTCAACTTCTGCAAATTTGTTTTTGCAGCTTTATTCAGTGGATCGCTAACGTTGTATCTTAAGATTTTTATCCAGTCAGACCGTGCGGCTGCTTGATCTCCTTGGATCGCGTTGATTAATCCTCTTTCGAGCAGTGCCTCAGGATAATCTGGCTGTAATCGGAGTGCTTCTTTAATATCTTGCGCGGCTAATTCTATGGAGCCGACCCGCCGCCAAGCGCTGGCGCGAAAAGTAAGGGCATCAACCCGTTCAGGCTCAATACTTATTGCTTCATTAAGATTATCTAGCGCATCCCAATATTTGCTTTGACCAGCCAAAGCAATTGCGCGATCAATAAAGTATTCCGGTTCCCTCGGGGCAAGAGTTATGGCTGTGTCCAGGAGCTCTGCCGCTTGGCTATCACTGCCGGCTATCATCCACGCATTCGCTGCTTGCGCGAACATATTGGCAAGTAATTCTGGGTCCCTTAATTTGCTATTCTTTGCAGTGAAGGTAAGTAAGGAGGCGGCTTCTTTATGCTGGCCTAAATTTATAAGTGCTATGCCGAAGCAATGGTTGGCAGCCTCTATGTCACTATCTTTTTTTAGGTTTTGAGCCATTTCTTTTGCCCTTAAAGGGTCAGTTTCTGCCAGAGCAATACAACGCAAATATTTCATTCTTTCCTGCTGTGTTTTTCCCAGTTCTTGAATGTTGTATTGCGCGAATATTGGCGTAGAAAATCCGATGCTTATTAGGGCGAAAATAATTAATCTCTTCATAGTCTTGTTCCGTTAGTACTAAGCTGCCATCTTAAACTCTAAAGCAAAATATGGATAGGAACTATGCGTTGTCTTTTCTGTTTTGGGTTTGGTTATTGTGCTCAGAGACTGGCCCAATCGTTACCTAAAAATGAGTGGCAAGTCATTGGTACTAAACGCAAAGAATCGAATGAGACAATTCTTATTAATTTTGATGGATCAAAATCTATTGCAGATACCGATTTGTTCAAAGGAACTACACATTTGCTTATATCCATCCCTCCAGGTGTTCATGGAGATCCTGTTTTAAAAGTGTATGGTTCTGAGCTTGCAGCACTAAAAAGGTTGGAATGGATAGGATATCTCTCATCTACCAGTGTCTATGGGGACAGCGGTGGTCACTGGATAGCAGAGGATTTCCCTCCGAACCCCAGCACCGAGCGTGGTCTCAACCGGTTACTAGCAGAAGATCAATGGTTTGCATTTGGTGAAAATACTGGTGTATCGGTGCAAGTATTTAGGCTCGCCGGCATTTACGGGCCTGGTCGCAGCGTCTTTGACAGGCTTCGTTATGGCACAGCAAAACGCATTGACCTACCGGATGCAATTACAAATCGAATATTCATTGATGACATAGTACAAGTCCTTTATGCTTCAATTCAAAATCCTGGGCGAGGTTCACTTTACAATGCCGCAGATGATGAACCAGCCAATCCTGCCGAAGTAATCGAATATGCATGTCGTCTTATTGGATTATCCCCTCCTCCTCTTGTATCACTTGAAAACGCTGGATTAAGTGAGCTGGGACGTAGTTTTTATTTAGAATCCCGCAGAGTATCAAACAAACGCATAAAAAATGAATTAAAAATTATTTTGCAATACCCTACCTACCGTGAAGGTCTTGGAAAAATTTTCAATAGCGAACAATAGGTCCGTTGTCTTTTTTACAAAGTAAATCTATCTCGATGAAGAGACGCTTGAGATCAGCTTGTCTGGATAAGCGATGGTCTCCATCTTTAACTAAAATAACCAGAACATCATTAAAAACTGATAGTTTTTGAATATCTATGCTGTACTGCCACGGAACATCCAAATCTTGCATTCCATGAAGTAGACGTATTGGTTTATTAATTGTAATTGGCTGATCGAGAATTAAGTGGTTACGGCCATCTTTAATGAGGTTGAAAGTAATTATTTGAGAGGTATCGTAATATTTAGATGGCAATTTAAGAATACCAAGCTTCTGGAAGTTAGTTTTTTCTTCTTCAGACAGTTTTCCCCAGATAAGTCGTTCAGTGAAATCTGGTGCCGCAGCTATTCCTATTAGACCAAAAATGCGTAGGGGACGAAGCATAGCCATCTGCATCATAATCCAACCACCCATACTGGATCCAATAAGTATTTGTGGTCCCCGTGTTAGGGTATCAAGAACACTGAGCGCATCCGTAATACCAGTTCCGATGGTGAATGATTTAATATCCTCAGATGAATCACCATGTCCCCTATAATCAAAACGAACAAATGCGTGTCCTTTGCTTTTACAATACTTCTCAATTGCAAGCGCTTTTTGTCCATTCATGTTAGACATAAAACCACCGAGGAAGATTACGCCCGGAGTCTTGCCTTCTGTTGCTCGGTAGGCGATTGTCGTACCATTAGAGAGAATTAATTTTTTTTTGGTGGACATTTTAACGATATATTAATCGATCGAGTGTATTTGACATCAAACTTAATAAGGTGCCTGAATAGGGTTGATTATGACGCAAACTGAACCTCTTAATACCACTTCTTCTACATTTGAGAAAGTCACTCCTTTGGTCTTGCAGGTATTGCCTTCCCTTGTCACGGGCGGGGTTGAACGTGGGACCGTTGATGTTGCTCGTGCCTTAGTGCAAGCGGGCGGGAAAGCATTCGTTGCGTCGTCTGGGGGGATAATGACAGCAGAGCTGACAAGAGCGGGTGCAACCCACACTAAACTTCCAATGGATTTGAAGAATCCTGTAAGTATTTTTAAGAATGTTCGGCGTTTAGAAATGCTAATTGAACAGTCTGGAGCTAATATTATTCATGCTCGCAGCAGAGCACCCGCTTGGTCAGCTCTTTATGCTGCAAGGCGGACCGGTGTTCCCTTCGTTACAACTTTTCATGGCAATTACAGTTCGGAAAACTTTATCAAACATGCTTACAATTCCGTGATGGCCCGTGGTGACAAGGTTATCGCAATTTCAGAATTTATTGCCGATCAACTTAGTTCACGCTATGGAGTTGAACCAGAGAAAATAGTAACAGTCCCCCGTGGTGTTGACGTAGCAAATTTTGATCCTCAGGCAGTGTCAGGATCGCGTCTTATTCAGTTAGCCGATCAATGGCGAGTGCCAGAAGATCATCGTGTCATTTTACTACCTGGTCGACTCACCCGCTGGAAGGGGCAAACAGTTTTAATTGAGGCACTTTCACGTCTCAGTAATCGAGCTGGTATTCGGTGTATACTTGTTGGAAGTTCGCAGGGACGAAAACATTATGTCAGGGAACTAAAGAATGATATTGTACGGTGTGGTCTTCAAGACATGGTGCATCTAGCTGGCGAATGTCGTGATATGCCTGCGGCTATGCTGATGGCAGATATCGTCATTTCCGCTTCTATCGAGGCGGAAGCCTTTGGTCGGGTAATCGTAGAAGCGCAGGCGATGGGGAGACCCGTGATAGCTAGTGACCATGGTGCTGCACGCGAGACGGTTGCTCACGGTAAAACTGGCTGGTTGGTTCCTCCAAGTGATGCTGATGCCTTGGCTCGGATGCTAGAATATGTTTTGTCAATTGACACTTCAAATCGTGAAAGAGTTATAAATAGTGCAATGGCTAACGTCAGAAAAACATACACTAGGGAAAAAATGTGCGGACATACTCTTCAAGTATACAAAACTATTTTAGATGAATTTGAAACAAAATGACCTATGGGCGTATTCTGGTGATAAGACTAGGAGCGCTTGGAGATGTTGTGCTATCTTGTGGTCCGTTTCAAGCAATTCGTCGTTATCACAAGGGGTCTCAGATTACCCTTCTTACAACACAACCTTACGTTGACTTCCTAAAAAGTAGTGA
>MDTG01041029.1_pt1 | contig 80797 bp, 78 predicted proteins | sample 811421 | NCBI WGS metagenome assembly MDTG01 (sample SAMN05326645, study PRJNA326480) | marine metagenome | isolation source: seawater | place: Pacific Ocean: South East | collected 2011
GTTAAGCCCGTTTGCGCCGATGGTACTACGTCTGTGGAAGAGTAGGTCGCCGCCTTTTTTGAAAACCCTTACCTATAATTGGTAAGGGTTTTTTGTTTTATCAATTTTTGATTTTTAATAAAGATGAATAGTATTTTATTTGTTCTTTTTAAACATACTATCCATTATTGTATTTAGTGCTATAAATAGCATTAGTATTGCAGAAATACAAAGAAGTATGGATATAATAAAAAGAGGAATGTATAGCGGTTTGTCATCATTATTGAGAGTTAAGTGCAGAAGTGTAGGCCCGAGGAACATTAATACCAAGCAGATAGCTAATCGTTTTATACCCTTTTTTAAAATATCTTTATCTGTTCTGTTTTGTTCGTCCATGATTAATACTCTTTCTTACGCTTTTATGTGTGTTTAGTAGTTTACTTGCTTCTTCTTTAGATATACTCAATTCATTCATAATCATTCTTATACCTCTTTCAACTAATTTATCATTACTTAGTTGCATATCTACCATCTTATTGCCTTTAACCTTGCCTAATTGTATCATTGACGTGGTGGTAATCATATTTAGAACTAATTTCTGAGCAGTCCCAGCTTTCATTCTTGAACTACCTGTTAGAAATTCTGGACCTACGATTACTTCAATAGGATAATTTGCTTCTAAACTTAAAGGGCTATTTTTATTACAAGTAATACAACCGGTAGAAATATTTTCTTTATTACATTTTTTTAAAGTACTTATTACATAAGGCGTAGTTCCTGATGCTGCGATTCCTATAACAATATCTTTTTTAGAGATATTAAATGCTTTTAAGTCTTCCCAACCTTGAGTTGTAGAATCTTCAGCGTTTTCTACAGCCTTTCTTATGGCTTTATCTCCACCAGCTATTAAGCCTATAACTAAATCATGGGAAACTCCAAATGTCGGAGGGCATTCTGATGCATCTAAAATACCTAATCTACCACTCGTTCCTGCTCCAATATAAAATAGTCTTCCACCGTTTTTTAATTTGAAGGTAACTTGATTAATAAGAGCTTCAATTTGAGGTAATGCCTTTTCTACAGCTAACGGTACAGTTTTATCTTCTTTATTAATATTAGAAATAATATCTTTTACAGACATTGTTTCTAAGTCGTTGTATAAAGAATCTTGTTCTGTTGTTTTTATAAATGACATTTGCTGTTAGTTTTCAAAAAGAAATTATAAACTAAATGTATAAAAAAAGCTTCATTGAAAAATGAAGCTTTTTTTTAAGTTTAACTTAATTTAATATGGAATTGAGTGTTTTGCTTGGTCGCATTGCACTACTTGTTAATGTTTCGTTAGGGAAATAGTATCCTTCAATTTCTACAGGGCTTCCTTGACAATCTATAAGTTCTGCTACGATTTGCTCTTCTTTTGACGAAAGTGCATTATAAATTGTAGAAAACTCTTCTTTTAAAGCATTATCTTTATTTTGATTAGCTAAAGCTTCAGCCCAATATAACGCTAAATAGAAGTGACTACCTCTGTTGTCTAGTTCATTTACTTTACGAGATGGTCCTTTTTTATTTTCTAACAGCTTCTCAGTTGCTTCATCTAAAGTTTCACCTAACACACGTGCCTTAGCATTGTCATTAACTTCAGCAAAATAATCTAAAGATACTGCTAGAGCTAAAAATTCTCCAAGAGAATCCCATCTTAAATGATTTTCTTCAACAAATTGTTGTACGTGCTTTGGAGCAGATCCACCAGCACCAGTTTCAAATAAACCTCCACCATTCATTAATGGAACAATAGATAACATTTTTGCACTTGTTCCTAATTCTAAAATTGGAAATAAATCAGTAAGATAATCTCTAAGTACGTTTCCTGTAACAGAGATTGTATCTTTACCTTCTTTAATACGCTCTAACGTAAAGTTAGTTGCTTCTATAGGTGAAAGGATTCTAATATCTAAACCTTCGGTATCGTAATTTGGAAGGTATTTATTTACTTTTTTAATTAACTCAGAATCATGCGCTCTATCTTCATTTAACCAGAAAACAGCAGGTGTTTGAGAGGCTTTTGCACGTGTTACTGCCAGCTTAATCCAATCTTGCACAGGCGCATCTTTAACCTGGCACATTCTCCAGATATCACCAGTTTCAACATCGTGACTTATTAAAACAGTTCCATTAGCATCAATAACTTCTACTTTGCCGTTTGAAGCAATTTCGAAAGTTTTATCGTGTGAACCATATTCTTCCGCTTTCTGAGCCATAAGACCAACATTTGGAACAGTTCCCATGGTTGTCGGATCAAAAGCACCATGTTTTTTACAAAAGTTTATTGTAGCTGTATAAACACCAGCATAACTACTATCTGGAATGATAGCTTTTGTGTCTTGTTGTTTGCCATCTTTGTTCCACATTTGGCCAGAAGTACGAATCATTGCAGGCATAGAAGCATCAATAATAACGTCGCTTGGTACGTGTAAGTTGGTTATACCTTTATCTGAATTTACCATAGCCAAATCCGGACCTTCGTTAAAAGCAGTGTCAATATCAGCTTGAATTTCTTTACGTTTTGCTTCTGGCAATTCTTCAAGGTTTTCTAATAAGTTTCCAAAACCATTATTTACATCAACACCAATTTTCTTAAAAGTATCAGCATGTTTTTCAAAAACAGGTTTGAAATAAGTTCTTACAGCATGACCAAAAATGATAGGGTCAGAAACCTTCATCATTGTAGCTTTCATGTGCAAAGACATTAATACGCCTTGTGCTTTGGCATCTTTTATTTCTCTTTCTAAGAAAGCTAAAAGCGCTTTTTTACTCATTACAGTAGCGTCGATAATTTCTTCGGCTTGTAATGCTAAGTTATCTTTTAATACAGTTGTATTTCCTTCTGTATCTGTATGAACTATTTTAACAGTAGTTGCAGCAGGAGTAGTGTAAGATTTTTCATTGTGTGCAAAATCTCCTTCGCTCATCGTTGCCACATGTGTTTTAGAATCTGATGACCAAGCTCCCATACTGTGTGGGTTTTTCTTAGCGTAATTCTTAACAGCTTTTGGTGCGCGTCTGTCTGAGTTTCCTTCTCTTAATACCGGATTTACAGCGCTACCTTTTACTTTGTCGTAACGAGCCTTGATTTCTTTTTCAGTATCATTTTTTGGTTCGTCTGGATAGTCTGGAAGTTTATATCCCTTAGCTTGAAGTTCTTCAATAGCAGCCTCTAATTGAGGAACTGAAGCACTAATATTAGGTAATTTAATAATATTAGCTTCTGGTTTTTTTGCTAATTCTCCTAGTTCTGTAAGTGCATCTGCTACTTTTTGTTCTTCAGTTAAAAAATCTGGAAATACAGCTAAAATCCTTGCTGCTAATGAGATGTCTTTTGTTTCAATAGTTATACCTGAAGATTTGGTAAATGATTGAACTATTGGTAAAAAAGAACGTGTTGCTAAAGCTGGCGCTTCGTCTGTTTTTGTGTAAACAATCTTTGCTATTTTGGTCATAGGTTGTTAAATATAATGTGAATATGCTTAAGCTTATTTTTAAGCTGTGCAAATATACAAAATAGATAGGGTTTAGCGATTGCGAGATTGCTAGTAATTGATGGTAAATTTTGAGAATTTCTTGGGTGGAATAATCAATTGGATGGATTTTTTATTTAATTTTTATTTTGAAGGTATTTAAAAGCCCTTCAATATTATTTTTTGAAAATTGAGCACCTTTAAGATTGTTTTCAGCAGGATTGATATTGAAATTAAACGCTGTCGAAAAATCTGCTTTCTCAAGATCGGTGTTGTTGAAAATAGAATTCATTAAGTCGCACTGGGTAAACTCGGATTCTTTTGCTTCTGTATATGTAAAATCTACTTGATGTATTTTACAATCTGTAAAACGTGTTTTGTTGATGTTCATATCAGAAAACGAGCTAAGATTAAGATTACAATTACTAAAGCTGAAATCTAGTAGAAATTCACTACAATCTTTAAAATTATTACCAACGAGCTTACAAGATTTAAAACTTACATCATTAAATGTAGTATGCTTTACATTGACATTGCTAAAATTACAATCCACAAATTCGCATTCTAAAAAAACGTTGTTAGAAATATCTGAATTTTCAAAATTACAGTTTGTAAAGGTGCAATAGCTGTATTCTGCTTTTGGAAGTAGATTAGTGGTGTAGTCTTTATTGCTAAAGTTTTGATCAGATATGCCTTGTAAATTCATCTGGTAAATATAGTGATGATATTGTTATTCTTGAGGTACTTAAGCAAGTTCAAGATGACAATTCTTAAGCCTGGAATTATAGATAAAAACAAAAAGCCATATCACTACAGTAAAACTGTTCTGACATGGCTTCTTTTTGAAACAGTACTAACGTGACCTATTTAGCTTTCACTAACTCAGCTGTATGATTTTCATCATCATCCTTTTCAGTTCAAGTGTTCCTACTTCAAGTGAAACGTTTCATACCTTTCAAAATGTATTGACCTGATACTACTCTGTTTCATAAGATTTGTTTTTCTTGATGTTTTCTTCTTTGTTCTTCACTTGCGTGTCCTACACGTCCAAAAACATTGCTCATCCTTTTCGCGTTCACTTTCGATTCCGTTACTTTTTAAAAGCTTTCCGCTTACGCTTTCTAATCTGCAAGCATATTATAAAACTTAAGCTTCATGGTTAACTATCCAACACTTGCCTACACAAGCGGTTCGCTAACCTCAAAAAACAATCTCATTAATTTTAAAGAACGTTACTTTAAACAATTAACATAAATCTAAAATTTCTTTTAAAACCAAACACTGTTTGTTGTTGATTGTTTAGCTAAAGTATGCTTATATTCCGAATAAGCAAATTTTTTAACGATTTAGATATGCACAATTTATAAACTGCACTTATTAACAAAAGTTAATAACTAAAAAAGCCTTCAGTATTGAAGGCTTTTTTAATGTTATGTGCGTTAGATTATTTTCTAACTTCTTTAATTCTTGCTTTTTTACCAGTAAGACCTCTAAAGTAGAATATACGTGCTCTACGTACTTTACCACGCTTGTTAACTTCAATTTTTTGTAAAGCTGGTAAGTTAATTGGGAAGATACGCTCTACACCAACAGTACCAGACATTTTACGGATTGTAAAAGTTTCTGAAGCTCCACTTCCTTTACGTTGTAATACAACACCTTTAAAGAACTGTGTACGCGTTTTACTACCTTCTTTAATTTCATAGTATACAGTAATTGTATCACCAGCACTAAAGTTTGGTAAGTCTTTTTTGGTTACAAATTCGTCTTGTACAAATTTTACTAAAGAATCCATGTTTTCTCTTTTATAATGGTTGTTTCAAATCAACATTCACGGTTTTCGCCAGAGGTTAATCCAAAAGTGGGTGCAAAGATAATTATTAATTGGTAATTGACAATTAATAATTAATAATTTTAAGAAGATTATTCTTCCAGTAAATCTGGTCGTCTTTCTTTGGTGCGTTGGTAGGCTTGTTCTTCGCGCCATTTTTCTATTTTACCAAAGTTACCACTAAACAATACTTCAGGCACTTTCATACCTTTATAGTCTCTCGGTCTTGTATAAATTGGTGGTGCTAACAGATTATCTTGAAACGAATCGGTTAGGGCAGAAGTCTCATTGCCCAAAACGCCTGGTATTAATCTAATAACCGCATCGCATAGCACAGCTGCACCCAATTCGCCACCAGACAACACATAATCTCCAATTGAGATTTCTCTGGTGATAAATTTATCGCGCACACGTTGGTCTACACCTTTATAATGACCACAAAGTATGATGATGTTTTCTTTTAACGATACTTGGTTGGCTATACTTTGGTTAAGACGCTCGCCATCTGGTGTCATATATATGATTTCGTCATAGTTACGCTCTGCTTGTAAACCAGAAATACATTTATCTATGGGCTCTATCATCATAACCATACCTGCCCCACCACCAAATTGGTAGTCGTCCACAGATTTATAATTATCTGTGGTATAATCTCTAAGGTTATGAAAATGAACTTCTACCAAATTGGCTTCTATAGCGCGTTTAAGTATTGAAGCTTCAAACGGACTTTTTAAAAGTTCTGGCAAAACAGTAATGATATCTATGCGCATGGTCTTTCTAAATTGTGTGCAAAGGTAGGTTTATTAAAATAATTTAGTTGGGTGATTTAGAATAGTTATGCTATTTCGTAATTTATTCAGTTAATTGTTTTCCATATGGACAATCCGTTTTTAAACTTTTTGAATAGCTTATTTTATTGGCCAAATCCATTTTTAAATACTTTACTCCTTTGATTGAAATTTCAGCTAAATTTTCACTCCATTTTATGCTAACATCTTCAGTCTTAAGATTTTTCACATAACTATACTCGTTAGCATACTTTTCAATTAATGGAGGTGGGTATCCAGATTCCTTATACTTTTCAAGGTCTATGTTATTGTCAAATGGATTTGTAACAGAGCACAAAAAGCCATCAAATTCAATACTTTCACGATCTTCTCTAACTACATATGCATAAACTGAATGCTCATCTTCTTCTATAATTAATAGACGACCGTTTATTGGACTTTCAGATTGTATAAAAATTTTTTCGGTTTTGATACTTATTGAGTTTGAGAAAAGTAGAAATAAAAAAAGGGTAATAACAGTTTTCATTTGAAGTTTATTAAGTCGTGTAAACTTAAATCTTTAATAATCATTATACAACAACAAAAAAATCCGCAATGCTAATTGCGGATTTTCAGTATTTATAAAAAGTGTAAATACTAAGCCTTATTCTTATTCAACTCATCTTGAAGTTGGCGTCTTACCTTTTGCTCGCGCTCTAAAGCGTTGCGTCTGTGTTCCTCAAACTCGCTTTCTACTTCTTCGAGTTTGTATTTTGCTTCTTTGGTTAGTGAGTTACTGTTTTTAAACTTGTATATAAAGAACAACAACAAAGCTGTTAGCGCTGCGATTATTGTCCACATAATTACATTGTAATTGGTTTTGCTTGTCTGCATACCCAATAATGCCATGTTGTTTTTTTCTTCGTTTGTTTGGTCTAAAGTGGTTTGTGTGTTGCCAAGCTTTGCCTTTAGATCATCTATTTCTTTAACTTGATTGGCGACTGTAGCTTCAGAATTAGCCAAATCTTTATAGGTTGTTTTTAGTGAATCTAATACATTGGCCTTTAATTTTAATAACCAAGCTTGTTTTACAGCTTCGTAAGGTTGCCCATTTGTACCTTTAAAGTTTCCAGATTTTCTAAAAACATATTCAAATTGACTATCTATATTGCCGCTATCTAAAGAGTATTGTTCATCAGCATCGTCTTGCTGAGTTTGTGCGGTTAAGGTTTGTAGGTTAAAGGTAACTATAAGAATTACAGTGACTTTAGCTAAAAACTTCATATTGTAATTATTTTGGTTGTGTTCGATTAATTAGGTGCCAAGATAATGATTTTATGGGCATTAGTTTCAATAATTTGTAAAACAAATGCATCATCAATTTTACTCAACAGTTCATATACGCACTTAGTGTTGCTTTGGATGTTTTTAAAACAAAAAAATCTTGCCAAACGACAAGATTTTTTCTTTTTCCCTTTTCAAAAGATTCTAATAATAAGTATAGCGTCTTACTTTAGAAACATATTTTGCAAGTCTAATAACTTGGTGGCTATAGCCATATTCGTTATCGTACCATATATATAAGATGACATTTTTACCGTCGGCTCTTACAATGGTTGCTTTACTATCGTAGATTGATGGTGCTGAGCTTCCAACAATATCACTTGAAACAAGTTCGTCACTCATTTCATATTTAATTTGTTCAACTAAATCACCTTCAAGCGCGTATTTTTTCATGATGGTATTCATGCTGTCTACAGAAGTTTCTTTTTCTAATTCTAAGTTAAGAATCGCTAAAGAACCATTTGGTACAGGAACTCTAATCGCATTAGAGGTTAATTTGCCATCTAATGAAGGTAATGCTTTACTCACTGCTTGTCCGGCACCAGTTTCTGTAATTACCATGTTAAGACCAGCAGCTCTACCACGTCTGTATTTTTTGTGGAAGTTATCTACCAAGTTCTGGTCGTTTGTATATGCGTGAATAGTTTCTAAATGTCCAGACTTTACACCAAAAGAGTCTTCAACAGCTTTTAAAACAGGTGTAATAGCGTTAGTGGTACAAGAAGCCGCAGAGAAAATTTTAACTTCATCTGGGTTATGCTCTAAGTGGTTAACTCCATGTACGATATTAGGCACTCCTTTTCCAGGTGCAGTTAATAACACTTTTTCTACACCTTTAGATTTTAAATGTCTTCCTAAAGCTTTGTCATCTCTAAATGCTCCAGTATTGTCAATTACTAATGCATTATTGATGCCGTATTTTGTATAATCTATATCCTCTGGCGCATTTGCAGAAATGATATTAACCGTTGTGCCATTAACAATTAAGGCACTGTTCTTAACATCTACGCTAACCGTACCAGAGAAATCTCCATGTACAGAATCGTTTCTCAATAAAGAAGCACGCTTTTCTAAAACAGTTTCGTTAATCTCACCACGAGTTACAATAGCTCATAATCTTAGTTGGTTGCCTTTACCTGTGCGTGTCATAAGTTCACGAGCTACTAATCTACCGATTCTACCAAAACCATAAAGAATAACATCTTTAGGTTCTAACTCTTTAGAGTTGTAAGCATCTTTTAATTTAGCTGCAACAAAAGCTGTAGCATTATCGTACTTCTGATCTTCTAAGTGATACTCGTACGTTAATTTACCAATGTCTAATTTAGCAGGAGGTAAATTTAATTTTTTGATTGCCTGAGCAATTTCTACAGAATCAAAGATCGAAATTGGCTTTTGAACGAATTCACCTGCATACTCGTGCAGATTTAAAATTTCGCTCACTTTTCTGTCGATTAATTGATTTCTGAATAAAACAAGCTCAATGGAATTGTCGTACCATAGGTCGCTTACTGTTTTAATAAATTCAACCGTTGCTCTGCGACGGTCTGCTTGAAACGCTAACTCTTTTTCGTAAGTGTCGTTAAAACCCATTTTTTATTGGTTTAGTGTTTTTTAATTTGGCGCAAAAATACATATTTCAAACGTTTTCGTAGCACTTTTTACCGAAAATAAAAACCCTTCAAAGAATTGTACTTTGAAGGGTGATTTTTAATGAGTTTTTAAGTTTTTTTATCTAAAATTATAAACAACCTTTTTTCCTTGACTATTTATAACTTCAATTTGAAGTGGTTCATTCATGTTTCTTGTTTTAATGGCATTTTGTGCATCATCAACAGTGTATAATTTTTTACCATTAATTCGTGTTATGATGCTACCCTCTTTTATACCTTCTCTGTTCCAGTAGGCTTTGTAGCGCTCATCAAATTCATATATTTTTAGACCATAGTCAGTGTCAAATTTCTTTAAGTCTGTTTTGGAAGCATTTTTTACCATGCCAATAGTCTCTATTATGGTTTGAGAAGGTTTTAAAAGTGTAACAGGTACAATTTCTTCATTGCCATCTCTTATCAGAGTTACGTTAACTTCGTCGTTTGGACTTTTAGTTTTTAGATAACCAGATAGGTCAGAGAACTTATTAATTTCAACATTATCAATTTTCTTGATGATATCTCCAGATTTAATTCCCGCTTTTTCTGCACCTGTATCTTCAGTAACATCGCTAACGTAAAAACCTTCTGTAATGTTAGTTCCTAGTTCTTCTGCAGCTTTACTGTTAAGTGCACCACCAACTACACCAAGAATACCATTTTGTACATTGCCATATTCCATAATGTCGTTTACAATCTTACGAGCAATGTTGCTTGGTACTGCAAAGGAATACCCAATGTAAGAACCATCACGAGACGATATTGCGGTATTAATACCGATTAAATCTCCATTAGTATTTACTAATGCACCACCAGAATTACCTGGATTTACTGCAGCATCTGTTTGAATAAAAGACTGCGTGTTTCTGCCACTTAAGTCTCTCGATTTTGCACTAATTATTCCAGCAGTTACAGTAGAATTTAAATTAAACGGATTACCAACGGCTAAAACCCATTCACCAATTTTTGCACCATCAGAATCACCAAAAGCTAAGAATGGTAGATCTTCTTCGGCTTCAATTTTTATTAAGGCAATATCAGTAGCTTCATCAGTACCAACCAATTCTGCCATGTAAGTTTTATTATTGTTGAGTGTAATGCTAATTTCGTTAGCATTTTGGATAACGTGATTATTTGTAACAATGTAGCCTGTTGGCGAAATGATAACACCACTTCCAGTACCTACTTGTGCGCGAGGTTGCGATCTCCCAAAAAAGTAATCTCCCATAGTTATTGGAGCTGAAACAATGGCTGTGTTTTTAACATGCACTACAGCATCTAGAGATTTCTCTGCGGCATCTACAAAGTTAGGTATTGTTGCAGCAGAATTGTTGATAGTTGTGTTTGTCGGTACATATACAGGTAAGTCGGAAACCTGTTCTACAGCTAATTGCTCTGGTTGTTCTTTTTCAATAAAAAGCTTGTAACCACCTAGGGTTAGCAGACCACCTAATACCGAAACACCGACTAATGATAGGATCTTCTTCATAATTTTCAGGATTTAAGTTTTTCTTTTTAACGTTTAAATTTAGATATATATTGAATTTTAATTTTCATTTTAACGACTATTTAACGCGAACTTTAACTGCCTTTTAACATCGCTTAATACGGTCTTTAATTCTTATATTTGCTCAGAATTATGACAATGACATTCTATAAATATCAAGGTACCGGAAACGATTTTATTATAGTTGATAATCGTTTACAACAAATAGACAAAAACAATACCAAACGTATTGCCGAATTATGTGACAGACGTTTTGGCATTGGTGCAGATGGTTTTATACTTTTAGAAAATGATTCATCTTCAGATTTCAAGATGGTGTATTATAACTCTGATGGCAACCAAAGTACCATGTGTGGTAACGGAGGACGTTGCATTGTGGCGTTTGCAAAGTTTCTTGGCATCATAGAAAATGAAACCGAATTTTTAGCAATAGATGGTTTGCACAAAGCTAAGATTGAAGACCAAATTATTCATTTACATATGCAAAATGTAGATGTGGTTGAAGTTTTTGACAATCATTTGTTTTTAGATACAGGCTCACCACATCATGTAGAAATGGTAAGTGATATTAAAGCCTTTGATGTAAAATCAAAAGGATCTAAAATTAGATATGGTGAGCCATATAATGAAGCAGGAAGCAATGTGAATTTTGTTGAACAATTAGCAGATAATCGTTTTGCAGTGAGAACCTATGAACGTGGAGTAGAGGATGAGACTTTGTCTTGTGGTACAGGAGTAACTGCGGTAGCTTTAGCGATGCACAAGATTAATAAAACGATGCAAAACCAAGTTGAATTAAAAGTTGAAGGCGGAGAACTTAAAGTGCATTTTGCCAAAAATGATAATGGTTACAAAGATATCTGGCTTATTGGTCCTGCAGAGCAAGTTTTTAAAGGTGAAATAGAATGGTAAGTTTAAAAGGTAAACATATTTATTTGAGAGCTCTGGAGCCAGAAGATCTCGATTTTGTGTATGAGATAGAAAACGACACTTCACTTTGGGCTTTGAGCGATACTCAAACGCCATATTCAAGGTTTTTAATAAAGCAATATTTAGAAAACGCTCAACAAGATATTTTTGAGGCCAAACAGTTACGGTTAGCTATTTGTACTCTTGAAGGTATAGCTATTGGTTTAATAGATGTGTTTGATTTTGATATAAAAAACAAGCGTGCAGGTATTGGCATTTTAATAAAAGATGAAGTAAATCGTTATAAAGGTTTCGGTAAAGAAGCTTTAGATTTATTGGTGACTTATTGTTTTAAAACGCTTCATTTGCATCAGGTTTATGCCAATATTTCAGAAACTAATTTGGCGAGTTTGAATTTGTTTGAAAATAATGGGTTTGAAAAAATAGGATTGAAAAGAGATTGGAGCTTTGATGGACAACAATTTTCAAATGAATATATGTTACAGCGTATTAATAATTAATATATGTATATAAAAAAGATACTTTGGGCAGTAGCCATAATAGGTTTGTTAATTTTTGGTGGTATAGCATACTATATTTATGGAGCAATGTTTCAGCCTAACACAAAATTTGAAAATGAAACAGCTTATGTTTACATACCTACTGATGCTAATTACATTCAGGTGAGACAACAACTAGAACCTTTATTAAAAGATATGGGTTCGTTTGATGCATTGGCTAAGCGGAAAAAGTATACATCTAATATAAAAGCAGGTCGTTTTGCAATTTCAAAAGGAATGAATAATAACGAGATTATTAATTCTATACGAAGCAAAAACTTACCAATCAAAATCGCTTTCAATAATCAACATAATTTAGAAGATTTAGCAGGAAGGATTAGTACTCAGATTGAAGCTGATAGTGTTTCATTGTTAAATTCTATGATAGATAATACATTCTTAGAGAAAAATGGCTTTACAAAAGCCACAGCATTAGGTATGTATTTGCCAAATAGCTATGAATTTTTTTGGAATACTTCTGCAGAAGGTTTTAGAGAAAAAATGCTTACAGAATACAATCGTTTTTGGAACGAAAGCAGATTAGAAAAAGCAAATCAACTAAACTTATCTCCAGATGAGGTAATGACTTTAGCTTCCATTGTGCATGAAGAATCTAAACAAGCCGATGAGCAACCCAGAGTAGCTGGTGTTTACTTAAACAGGCTTAGAATAGGTATGCCTTTACAAGCAGATCCAACGCTAAAGTTTGCGGCTTATCAGTTACCAGAATATAAGGATACTGTGATTAGACGTGTTCTTAATGTTCATAAAGAAATAGACTCTCCTTACAATACATACAAAAATTTAGGATTACCACCAGGACTTATAGCTATGCCAGATTTGTCTGCTATAAATGCAGTTTTAAATCCTGAAAAGCACAACTATCTTTATTTTGCGGCAGATGCAAAACGTTTGGGTTATCATAAGTTTGCTAAAACATTGGCACAGCATAACAATAATGCTAGAGAATATCAGAGGTATTTATCGTCTCAAGGAATTAACCGTTAAGGATTGAAGTCTTCCCTCACGCATATCATTCTTCTGTTTTGTGTTTCGGGATCTCTTTTTGCACAATCTAAGATCAATCATTTTTTAAAACCTAGTGACTCTTTAAATATATCTCGACGAAATACCGTTCTTATTTCAGAAGTATCATTAGCTACTACTGCACTCATTGGTTTAGACCAGTTATGGTATGCTGATTATCCGCGTTCAAAATTCAAAACTATTAACGATAGTGGAGAATGGTTACAAATGGATAAGTTGGGTCATGTGTTTTCTTCTTATCAATTAAGCAGATTAGGTGCTAACACACTTAATTGGGCAGGAGTTGGTAAAAAAAATCAAATCATATACGGTTCTGCATTAGGCTTAGGATTTTTAACAGCTGTTGAGGTGATGGATGGCTTTTCTGAAGAATGGGGATTTTCATGGACAGATATGGCTGCCAATACTCTCGGTACAGGACTTTTTGTAGGCCAGGAATTATTGTGGGAAGAACAACGTATACTTTTAAAGTACTCGTTTCATCAAACAAGATATGCAAAACAACGACCAGATAAGTTAGGAGGTGGATTGGCTGAGGAGTTTTTAAAAGATTACAATGGGCAAACGTATTGGTTGAGTGCTAATATTAATTCGTTTTTAAAAATAGATGGTTTTCCAAATTGGTTAAACCTGGCATTTGGTTATGGTGCGGATGGCATGTTAACAGGTGAGCCTAACGATCCTTTATATATAAATCAAAATAGAACAAGGCAATATTATCTAAGCTTGGACATAGATTTAACTAGAATTAAAACAAAATCTCATTTTCTGAAAACCATTTTTGATGTTTTAAACGTAATTAAGGTGCCTTTTCCAGCATTGGAATTAAATAGTAAAGGTCGGTTAAAGATGCATTATTTCTACTATTGACAACTTTTAACAAACCTTAACGAATTGATTTTCAGTATTTAAATAAATTTTGTATATTTGCACGCGATTTTGATAGATACTTATGGGGAAAGTTTTATCAGTTAAAAATTGGCTGTTATGATAAAAAATAGCGTTAAGAATTACTTGTTGCCATTTTCAATTTGCTTAGTAATTGCATTGGCACTTTATCCAAATTCCTCTTTAAATACAGACTTGTATTCTACAGATGGATTAGATTTAAACTACAATATTAAGTCTGATTTGGCTATGTCCCAAGGGGCAAATACATCTAATTCAGACATTTTTACTCCACACTTAGGAAAATCTTTTGAAGGCTTTAAAGAAGCGCTAGCTTTTAAAGAATCAAGAGGTGACTATTTTACAGTAAATACATTAGGTTATTTAGGAAAGTACCAGTTTAGTGCAGAAACTTTAAAATTAATTGGAGTATACAATCCTAATCAGTTTTTATACAATCCAGAATTACAGGAAAAAGCATTTATGGCAAATGCATCTCGTAATAAATGGATTTTAAGAAAAGACATTAAACGCTTTGAAGGTAAATACATTGCTGGTGTAAAAGTAACTGAATCTGGTATTTTAGCTGCTGCGCATTTGGCTGGGCCTGGTACTGTGAAAAAGTTTTTACGTAGCTATGGCGACTACAACCTTTCTGATGCTTATGGTTCTACTGTAAAGTATTATATGAAAAAGTTTTCGGGTTACGATACTACCATTGTTAAGCCAAACAAGAAAGCTAAAGCAAAAATCTAACTTTTTTGAATAATAAAGATAGCAGGTCTTTTGTGTAGGTCTTCTTTATTGTGTTTCCAGTCTTTAGCAGGTTGTGTTTTAATAAATTCAGTTGGTAGTGTAAGATCGCAAGCCACACAAACTCTTGTATCTGGATGTAAAACATTTGCTAAATCCTCTAACATTTTCATGTTTCTGTAGGGAGTTTCTATAAATATTTGAGCTTGGTTGTGTTCCGAAGATAAGCGTTCTAAGCTTTTTAGTTTAGACTTTCGTTCTGCTTTATCTATTGGCAAATAGCCATTAAAACAAAAACTTTGTCCGTTCATTCCAGAAGCCATCAATGCCAATATAATAGAAGAAGGACCAACTAATGGCACTACTTTTATATCCATGCTATGCGCCAAACTCACAATATCAGAACCTGGATCTGCAATAGCTGGGCAACCAGCCTCGGAAAGTAACCCAATGGTATGACCTTCTAAACATGGATTTAAAAAGGTGTTGCGTTCCTCTTCGGTTGTGTATTTGTTAAGTACGCTCAATTTAAGAGAAGGTTGAGATTTGCTTGGCGAAACTCGTTTTATAAACCGACGAGCAGTTTTTTCGTTTTCAACAATATAATAGTCAATGTCTTCAATTACTTTTTTGATAGAAATAGGTAGAACCTCTAGAGGAGGGTTGTCTCCTAATCGAGTTGGAATAAGATAAAGTTGACCTTTTGAGCTTGTCATTTTAGTTTATTACGAATTTTTGAGTGGCTTTTTTACCATCTTCAGACTTAATTTTAAGGATGTAAAAACCGCTTTTTAAGTCTGAAATATTTATGCTCGTAAAGGTATCAATATTATCTTTTAAAATTGACTTTATTAGCTTTCCTTGAATATCAAAAATGTTAATCGTAGTTGAATTTGTAATGGCAGTACCAAAAAAATCTATATTCAAAACGGTATTAGCAGGATTTGGATAAATTGATATGGTGTTTTGAGTATTCTCATCAATACTAAGAAGCGCATCTGAAATCTTAAAAATACTACCACTAAGGTTAGATACATAAAGTTCGCCATTTATGTCTTCACCAAAAGCAACCCAATTTCCAGAGAAACTTTCAAAGGTTGAATTCCAACTTCCATTTTCAAATTTTAGATAACCAATTTCTTGAGAGCATACGTCTCCAAACAAATAAGACCCAACCAAATTAGGGTAGGTTGAACCTCTGTAAACATAGCCACCAGTAATTGAGCATCTTCCTCCAGAATGGGAATATTCAGATACAGGAAAAGTCATAGTGCTACTACTAGGGCAACCACTTAAGTTATAAGAACTGTTACCTTCGTAACATCTCCAGCCATAATTAAGTCCAGCAGCAGTTGAAGCTATTTGATTAATTTCCTCTCTGGCATTTTGGCCTACGTCTGCAATCCATAAATCATCATTTGCGCTGTCAAAAGAAAATTTCCAAGGGTTACGCAATCCATAAGCCCAAATCTCATCTCTTGCAGAAGCATTACCAACAAAGGGGTTGTCTGCAGGTATTGCATAAGGGTTTGAAGCTGAAGAATTATTAACATCTATCCGAAGTAATTTTCCTAGCAAGCTGTTGAGGTTTTGACTATTGTTTTGTGGATCTCCACCAGAACCTCCATCACCACTAGAAATATATAAATAACCATCAGGCCCAAACTGCAGTTCTCCACCATTATGATTGGTGTATGGTTGCGAGTAGGTGAGTATTATTAATTCTGAATTTGGATCTGCAATTGTTGGGTCAACACCAATTCTAGAAAATCGAGAAATTACAGTATCACCAGAATTATTGGTGTAATTAACAAAGAAGTAACCGTTAGTTGCAAAATTTGGATGAAATGCCAAGCCTAGTAATCCTTGTTCATTACCTATGCTACCAACTATGTTATCAATATCTAGAAAGTTGGTAGTTTCAACTGTTCCATCTGAATTTACAATTTTAATAATACCATCTTGCTCAACCACGAACAGCCTGTCATCACCAGCATGTTTTATGTTCACGGGACGATTAAATCCAGAAGCAAAAGATTCCAACTCTAGGTCTTGACCAAAACAAAAGGTAAGGCAAGAGATGCAAAAAAGGGTAATAAGTTTTTTCATAGCGTTAGTTTTGGAAGTGTTAACTTCTCTAAGTTACGAAAAATCAAAGAATTGGTTTGAAGCTTTTATTTAATCTTCAAGTAGTTGTTTGGCAATAATAGCGGAAGTCGTTTCAATTAAATCGAAAACATATTCAAAATCACTCATATCTCCGTAATAAGGATCAGGTACATTTTTATTTGAAATATTAGGATTTTCCTCAAGGAATAGTTTCACTTTTCCTATATCCGAGTTGTTTCGTGCTAGGCTAATAATGTTAGTGTAATTAGAAGAGTCCATAGCATAGATGTAACCAAACAAATCAAAGTCTGAAGTCTTAAATTGCCTTGCAGTTTGATGGCTAATATCTATACCATTATTTCTCGCAACTTTAATTGAACGATGATCTGGTTGATGGCCAACATGATAGGCTGCTGTACCAGCAGAATCAACATAAAATTCGGAAGTATTAAGTTTCGATTCTAAGATACCATGAGCTAATGGCGAACGACAAATATTGCCAAGACACACCATTAAAATTCGAGTCATGATTTTAGAAGTTTAAAGCGATAATTTTTTAGCTAAATCCTCAACGTATTTTCTGAACTGTTTATCAGTAGAAGATAAGTTGTCAACGGTTTTACATGCATGTAAAACAGTAGCATGATCGCGTTGTCCAATTTGAGAACCAATACTAGCTAATGAAGCTTTGGTGTATTTTTTTGCAAAAAACATGGCTAACTGACGTGCTTGTACAATATGACGTTTACGTGTCTTTGATTGAAGCGTACTGACATCCATTTGGAAATAATCTGAAACGACTTTTTGAATATAGTCTATAGATACTTCGCGCTTAGTGTTCTTTACAAATTTATCTACAATATCCTTAGCAAGGTTTATTGTAATTTCTTTTTTATTAAAAGACGACTGTGCTATCAAAGAAATTATGGCACCTTCTAGTTCTCTAACATTAGTTTTTATATGCTTAGCAACATACTCTACAATTTCATCTGGCATTTCTACACCATCTCTGTAAAGTTTGTTTTTAAGAATAGAAACCCTAGTTTCAAAATCTGGAGTTTGCAACTCGGCAGAAAGTCCCCATTTAAAACGAGATAATAAACGCTGCTCGATATCTTGCATATCTACAGGTGCTTTATCACTTGTTAATACAACTTGTTTACCGTTTTGGTGTAAGTGGTTAAAGATATGGAAGAATACATCTTGCGTACCTGTTTTACCAGATAAGAATTGTACATCGTCTATAATTAAAACATCAATGATTTGATAAAAGTGAATAAAATCATTTCTGTTGTTCTTTTTTACAGAATCAATATACTGTTGTGTAAATTTTTCAGCAGAGATATAAAGAACTGTTTTTTCAGGATATTTGTCTTTTATATCTACACCAATAGCATGAGCTAAGTGTGTTTTTCCTAAACCAACACCACCAAAAATTAAAAGTGGATTAAAAGACGTTCCACCAGGTTTGTTAGCTACTGCAATACCTGCATTTCTGGCTAAACGATTAGAGTCGCCTTCTAAAAAATTCTCAAAAGTATAACTAGGATTAAGTTGAGATTCAATTTTTACGTTTCTAATACCAGGAATAATAAAAGGATTCTTTAATTCTGGACTTTTATTATTAAAGGGAACATCAACGTCTTGTGACTTTACAGGTGTTCTGTTGGCACTTGGAATCTTTTCTGTAAAAGGTTGTTTGTTGCCATAAGTATTTTCCATTTTAATTACGTATACCAATTTGGCATCATCACCTAACTCTTTAGTAAGGGCAACTTTTAGGATTTTAACGTAATGCTCTTCTAACCACTCATAGAAAAATTTACTTGGTACCTGAATGCTCAATGCATTGCCGGCAATTTTTACAGCTTGTATGGGTTCAAACCATGTTTTATAGGCTTGAGGTTGTATGTTATCTTTAATAAAATCGAGACAATTACTCCATACAGATTCCGCTGTGATCTCCATTAGTTAAATTAGATTTTTATGTTGTTAGTTAGATTAGCAAAAAAAAAGAGAATAAGGATTCTCTTAGCGTTTTGAACATGACAAATATGTGAACAAAAAATTTAAAAAAAAAATCAATTCTCATTGAATTTTAAGAATTTTTTTCTCATGTTTAAAATCTTCTAAAACTACAAATTTTTTATTAAAAAACATCTTAAATTTTGAATTATAACGAAACAGAAATACGTGTCCGCTATGGCGAGACAGATCAGATGGGTGTTGTATACCACGCTAATTATGCCGTTTATTTTGAGGTAGGTAGAACAGAGTGGTTGCGCGAGTTTGGTCTTAGCTATAGTGCTATGGAGGCTGAAGGTATAATGCTTCCAGTAATTTCATTACATATAAACTACAAAAATTCAGCACGTTATGATGATGTGCTTAAAGTAAAAACTAGGCTAAAAAAGATGCCAACAGCTTCTATAGAATTTGATTACGAGTTAACTAATGAGAAGGGTGAATTATTGGCTAATGGCAACACAATTTTGGCGTTTATAGATGCAAAACGAAATAGACCTACAAGATGCCCAAAATATCTTTTAGATAAACTGCAAAATTATTCGTTATAATTCGCTGATTTCAACACCGTAAAATTGATTAAACAACTCAAATATTTTAGAAGCGTTACCTTTTCTGACAGATATTTCCAACAAACAATCAAGTTCTAGTGTTTGATTTAATATTTCAATCTGATTTTCTTTAAGAATACGCATCACTTTACTCATGTTTTTGTATTCAAATTTGAGTATGAATTGCTTGTTAATTGTTTTTTCAACAATCTCTGAAGCTTCTAGAGCAAATTGAGCACCAGTTTTATAAGCATTAATTAATCCGCCTACGCCAAGTTTTACACCACCATAATACCTAACAACAATAACCAAAACATTTGTTACCTCAAAAGATTGTATCTGACCATAAATTGGCATTCCGGCAGAATTGTTTGGCTCTCCATCATCATTTGCTCTAAAGGTTGTTGTTTCTGTACCTAATTGATAAGCATAACACCAATGCCTGGCAGAATAATGCTCTTTTTTAACTTCTTCAATGTGAGTTTTAATTTGATCTTCATTTTCAACATGAAAAGCATAACCTATAAACTTACTGTTTTTGTCCTTAAACAATTCACCAATTGAGGGCTTAGAAATAGTTTTGTATGTGTCTTCAGTTAGCATTAATTATAAGGTTACTAAGATTATTGAAACTAGGGCAAAGCCAATACCAATCCAGTTTTTTGAAGAAATCACCTCTTTAAAAAGAAACAAGCCTATTAAACAAGACACGGCTACAATAGCTACGTTATTTATGGTGAATACAGAAGAGCTTTCAAAACCATCTACTCGTAATGCTTTTAATAAAAAATACATAGAGCAATAGTTCACTAATCCCAAGGCAATACCAAAAGGGATGCTTTTGGGGTTGAATTTTTGTTTTGTTTTAATCGTTTTAAAGCTTACCATAACTAAGCCAATAATACCTGCACTTGCAAAAATAATAGCTAAAAATAATGGCATATTTCCTTCCGGAGCAAAATGATTAACACTTGTATCGATCACACCAGAACCTAAGAATAGGATAATAGGTAGATAGATGGCTTTTGTGAGGACAACGTTAGATTTTGGTTTTATTGATGTGAGGTAAACGGCAATTAGGGCAAGAATAATACCTGTAATTTTCTTAAATCCTATACTCTCATTATACACTATTATACCAAATAGGATAGGGATAATTACACTCATTTTACTGGCTACTGACGCAACTGAAAGTCCGTTTTTTTGAGCTGTCAGCGCCATAACATTAAAGATGCTTATAAACAAAATACCTAAAGCTAGTGCAGCATAAAACCATGGTTCATTTAGAAAATTAGCTAGGTTTATTGGTTTTTTATAGAGTAGGAGTCCGCAAGTGCACGCTATGATGTAATTAAAAACAATAGCTTGTAAAGTGTTTACATTGTACTTGTTAAATAGTTTAAATAGTACAAAAATGGCTGTTGACGATAAAACACTAAGAATCAGAAAAATCAAAAGAATTTGTTTTTAAGATTAAACATATTAATCACATCTTCATTGGTTTCATCAATGTTCCAAACCTTAATGCCTAAAGATTCTGCCATGTCTGTATTTTCCTTTGTGTCGTCTACAAAAAAGCATTGTTCTGGTTTTAGATTATTACTTTCTAAAACAAAATTGAATATATCTTTATTAGGTTTTCTCAGCTGAATTTCCTGAGATAGATAAAACTGATCAAAACAATTTTTAAAGTCTTCATAAAAACTAACGTTAGATTTTATAAAATCTATGTGCATATCGTTGGTGTTACTCAACAAAATAAGCTTAAAACGTTTTTCTTCAGCCAGCTGTTGAATGAACTTTAATCGGTACTCAGGAAAATCTTTTAAGATATAATTCCAAGCTTCAATGATTTGATTTTTATTTAAATATGAAAATTTAGAGGTGTAGAAATCTATAAATTCTTCTGTTGAAACTTTACCAACTTCGTACAACATATTGGTCTTAATCATGTCGTCATCAAATGTATCTGTCTTAAACAAGTTGAGTGCGTTTTGCATTGCACCTTGCTTGTCTAGATTAATAAAGACATCTCCAAAATCGAAAATAAGTGTATCAATCATTCTTGTAGATTTTTAATAGATCTTCTTTTATGAGTTTTTCAGAAATTAATCTACCATTAAGATTAGGTGCTTTGGTACCTGATTTAAATTCAGCTTTACCGATGAAAACTCTGGCTTCGTCCCATAAACCTTCATCTATAAAGGTTTGAAGTGTTTTTGCTCCACCTTCAATAATTACAGAATTTATATTGTGCTGATGTAAAATTCCACAAATTTGAGATGCTAATGGCTGATTAAAATCTAGCTCATTTTTAGTGAGCCTAATCGTTTGAGCTGAGGCATCAAAAATTTTGTAACTCTCATCTAGCTTATTAGACTTATCAATAACAATTCTGATAGGGTTCTCGCCACTATAATCTCTAACGGTAAGACTTGGGTTGTCTTCAATAACTGTATTGGTACCAACTAAAATGGCTTGTTCTTCTGCTCGCCATTTGTGCACTAATTGCCTAGAGTAGATGTTTGTAATCCAAACAGGTTGTTGTTTATCTTTTGTTTCTGGTGCAATAAAACCGTCTTCTGTTTCAGCCCATTTCAATATAATATATGGTCGTTTTTTATTGTGGTAGGTGAAGAATCGTTTTAAGTGTTCTTTACATTCCTTCTCTAGCACACCAACAACCACATTGCAACCATGTGCTTTTAATTTGGCAACGCCTTTGCCTGCAACTTCAGGATTGTCATCTATACAACCAATAACCACATTTGGTATGCTGTGTTTTATGATTAAATCGCTACAAGGCGGAGTTTTTCCAAAATGGCTACAAGGTTCCAAAAGCACATATATGGTACTGTCTTTAAGTAATGACTTGTTTTTAACAGAATTTACTGCATTGACTTCGGCATGTGGTCCTCCATAAGCACTGGTAAAACCTTCACCGATAATGCTATTGTTGTGTACAATGACAGCTCCAACCATTGGGTTGGGTCTAGTGGTGCCCAATCCGTTTTTGGCAATTTGCAAGCAACGTTTTATGTAATATTCGTGGGTTTGCAACTATAATTTAATTTTTACGTCTTCGGTTTTATCAATGCTGTAGGTAGAAGAATAGCCTAAAATCTTATATTTTATATCACCTTTATATTGCACTTTTAATTTTTTAGAGAGTAGGCTTCCGAGCAAACCGCTGAGATTGCTTTGGTTTACAATACTATCTGTAGCCACAGAAACAGTAAGCGGAATCGTAAATTTATCTTTAGAAGGCACTTTAAATTCTTTTGAACTAAATGTGGCTACTTTTTTATCATTTACATAAATGTTTAAGGCATTTGTTTGAAGCGTACCACCAACGTCATTAGGATTGGTAAATTCAGCATCTGCACTAATAGTTATATTCTCAATATTTGAATCTAAGACCTTAATGTTATCAATACCAATAAACTGCGGTTTTTCCTTTACAGTGCAGTTGAAAACAAGTGAACAAATCGCCAAAATGAATAATGTTCTTTTAGTCATAAAAAAGTATTTATAATTATCTTCATGCCGTAAAAACAGACAGTATAAAAGTTTTAATTAAGGTGGGTAAAGATACCATAGTTATTCGAGAAATAGAACTAAAGGACAATCCTAAAATAGCTAAAGCTGTTCGGAGTGTTTTAATAGAAATGGGAGTGCCTAAAGTCGGCACAGCTTATGAGGATGTATCTTTAGATTGCATGACAGAGACCTATAGTAATTCCAAAACCAAATATTTTGTTTTGGCTCAAGGCCAAGAGATTCTTGGTGGTGCTGGTATTGCACCATTAGATAATTATGAAGGCAATGTTTGCGAGTTGCAAAAAATGTACTTTTTACCTGAAGCCAGAGGAAAAGGCTTTGGGATAAAAATGATGGCTATATGTTTAGATTTCGCAAAATCCGCTGGTTACGAACATTGCTATCTTGAAACAATGCCTTATATGGATGATGCCCGAAAACTATACCAAAAGGTAGGTTTTGAATTTATTGATAAACCGATGGGAAATACGGGTCATTATTCATGTACGGTTTGGATGCTTAAAAAACTTTAAAATTGAAAGCAAAGGATTTAAAAGACATATTTCATAAAGAATTAGATGCTATTTATGGTAAAGATGAAGTGGCCCGCTTTTTTTATCTCAGCATAGAGCATCATCTTAATGTAGCTAGAATTCAGCTAATCTTAGATTCAGAGTTTACCTTAACTAAGGACGAAACGGATGTTTTTTTTACAATACTAGAAGATTTAAAACAGCAAAAACCCATTCAATATATTTTAGGCGAAACGGAGTTTTACGGATTACAATTTAGCGTGAATGAAAATGTATTAATTCCTCGACCAGAAACTGAAGAACTCGTAGATTGGATCATGAAGGATTCAAAATTAAAAAGTCAAAATTCAGAACCCATTAAGATTTTAGATATCGGAACTGGTTCTGGGTGTATTGCAATTTCGTTGGCAAAACACTTGCCAGAAGCTCAGGTTTTTGCAGTTGATATCTCAGAATCTGCATTAAAAATAGCCAAAGAGAATGCGGATAGAAATGGAGTTGAAGTTGAATTTATTAAAGCCAATATTTTAGAGTCTTCCCTTTGGGAAGATGTCGCTTTGCAGCAGATGGTTTTTTTCGATATCATCGTTTCAAATCCACCATACGTTCGTGAGCTAGAAAAGCGAGAAATAAGACCAAACGTTCTCGATAACGAACCACATTTAGCGCTATTCGTAGAAAATGATAATCCACTAATTTTTTACAAAGCTATTACTGATTTTGCTGTTGATAAGTTGAAGTCTAGCTGTTCACTTTATTTTGAAATTAACCAGTATCTTGGTCAAGAAACAAAGCAACTTTTAGTTGATGCGGAGTTTAAGGATATTCAGTTAAGAAAGGATTTAAACGGAAATGACAGAATGCTAAAAGGAACTAAAAAGTAATATGAATGTCATTCCTGCGAAGGCAGGAATCTAAACTAATAGAGATTCCCATTTTCATGGGAAATAAATATGAAAAGTATATCAGTTTTTTGTGGTAGTAGCGATGGAAATGACAAGGAAATTATTACTACAGCCTATGCTTTAGGTAAAGAATTTGCTCAAAAAAATATAACGCTTGTTTATGGTGCCGCTAAGATTGGTATTATGGGAAAAGTAGCGCAAGGTGTTATTGAAAACGGAGGTAAAACCGTTGGTGTTATTCCAACCTTTCTTAAAACCAAAGAAATTGTTCATACAGAACTGACGGAATTGATTACCACAGACAACATGCACGATAGAAAAATCATCATGTATGAAAAAAGTGAAGGATTTATCATTATTCCTGGTGGTTTTGGTACTATGGATGAGTTTTTTGAAATCACAACTTGGGGACAACTAGGGTTGCACACTAAACCAATAGGTATTTTAAACATCAATGGCTATTATGATGCTTTGATTGAACAATGTAAAATGATGGTGCAAAGAGGATTTTTAAAACAAGAGAATTTAGATGCTGTTGTTATAGACATAACCATTGAAGGACTTTTAGATAAAATGAATAATTACAAACCGTTGCCAGCACCAAAATGGTTGAATAAAGAAAGATTATAGAATGGATATAAAATCTAAAATTGAATCCTTAAGAGACGAGTTACGTCAGCATAATTATAATTATTACATACTCGATAATCCTACTATTAGCGATTACGAGTTTGACATGAAGTTAAAAGAACTTCAAGCTTTAGAAGAAGCACATCCAGAATTTTATGATGAAAATTCGCCAACAAAACGTGTAGGTGGTACTATTACCAAAAACTTTAATACGGTTGTTCACGATTTTAGAATGTATTCTTTAGACAATTCCTATTCTAAAGAAGATTTAATGGATTGGGAAAAGCGTATCAAAAAAATGATAGATGGAGAGGTTCAGTACACCTGTGAGTTAAAGTACGATGGTGCATCAATGAACTTAACTTACGAAAACGGAAAGTTGGTAAGAGCAGTTACCAGAGGTGATGGAGTGCAAGGAGATGAAGTTACGGCTAACGTAAAAACCATTAATACAGTACCTCTTCAACTAAAAGGTGATTATCCTGAGCGTTTTGATATAAGAGGTGAAATCGTTCTGCCTATTGAAGGCTTTTTAAAAATGAATGAAGAACGCATTGCTAATGAAGAAGAACCTTACAGAAATCCGAGAAATACAGCATCAGGAAGCTTAAAATTGCAGGACAGCTCGGAAGTTGCAAAGCGACCTTTAGAATGTCTCTTGTATAGTATAAAAGGAAATAATCTAAATGTTTCAACGCAATTTGAAGGTTTAGAAAAGGCCAGAGCTTGGGGCTTTAAGGTGCCTAAGGAAGCCAAGTTGGTCAACTCTATAGATGAGGTTTTAGACTATGTGAATTATTGGGAAGAGCATCGACATAACTTACCTTACGAAATAGATGGTGTTGTAGTTAAGGTAAATAGTTTGTTTCAGCAAGATGAATTGGGATATACAGCCAAAGCACCACGTTGGGCAATGGCTTATAAGTTTAAGGCAGAACAAGTTTCAACGAGATTAAACGAAATCACTTATCAGGTTGGTCGTACAGGTGCTATTACTCCAGTAGCCAATTTAGAGCCAGTACAATTAGCTGGTACCATTGTAAAACGTGCGTCTTTGCATAATGCCGATCAGATTGAAAAGTTAGATATTAGAGAAGGAGATGAGGTCTTTGTGGAAAAAGGAGGTGAAATTATTCCAAAGATTATTGCTGTAGATCTTACAAAACGTCCTGAAGATTCTAAACCAACTGTCTACATTACACATTGTCCGGAATGTCAAACCGAATTGGTAAGACCAGAAGGAGAAGCAAAGCATTATTGTCCTAATTATAATGGTTGTCCACCACAAATTGTAGGTCGTATTCAGCACTACATTTCTAGAAAAGCTATGGATATTGAAGGTTTAGGTGGTGAAACTGTAGCGTTATTAGTAAAAGAAGGCTTAATTTCAAACTATGCTGATTTATATGAGTTAACGGTAGAGCAAGTCATTCCATTAGAGCGTATGGCAGAAAAGAGTGCGGAGAACTTGGTCAAAGGTATAGAAGCTTCAAGACAGATTCCATTTGAGCGTGTTTTGTTTGCCCTTGGTATTAGATATGTTGGAGAAACTGTTGCTAAAAAATTGGCAAAGCATTATAAATCTATTGATGCTTTAATGTTTACGTCTGTATTAGATTTGGTTACAGTAGATGAAATAGGTGAGCGCATTGCTGAGAGTGTTGTAGAGTTCTTTTCTTCAGAAGAAAATAAAACTATAATAGAACGTCTAAAGACTTATGGAGTACAGTTAGAAATTTCTGCAGAGAAATTGGCAAACCAAACTGACAAGTTAAAAGGACAAACATTTGTAGTTTCAGGTGTGTTTGAAACCATTTCACGTAATGATCTTAAAAAACTAATAGAGGATAATGGAGGGAAAGTGTCGTCTTCAATATCTTCTAAAACGAGTTATGTGGTTGCAGGTGATAAAATGGGGCCAAGTAAGCGCACAAAAGCAGAAAGTTTGGGTATTTCATTACTTACTGAACAAGAGTTTTTAGAGTTGTTGAAATAAATTCTTACAATAAAAACGGTTTTTTATCGATAAAAAGTATTTTTTTATCGTTTAATTGTAATTTTTTTTATATATTCGCCTCAATTAATAAGGGATTAATTAATGTTAGCGAATAAAATCTTAAAAGTATTGCTATTGCTTTTAGGTGGTATTTTTATAATACTTCAAGGTTTAGCTTATGAAGTTGAAGGTGCCGCTGTAAGTGCTTTAATGCTTGTGTTATTGACAATTTTATATTGTGGGTGGACGGCAGAAAAATCTTGGCATTTCTTTTGGTTTCTTGTGATTTTTGCAGTGGGTCATCTTTTGAGTTACTCAGGTTGGTTTATGCCTTTGTTAGAGGTAGATCAATTTGATATCCACTATTATAGTGCTAACATTCTTTTTATCATTGCCTACTTGTTTCTGATTATTAAGGTTTTAACTTCAATTAATGTTGGTAAGGTTTTTAGGGAGTTATTAATTCCTGTTATAATTCTTGTTGTGTTAGATGTGTTTTGTGTAATTATTGTAACAGATGCTACTGAAAATTCACTTACTACTTATGAGTATATTTTAGAGTTTGTTTATAATGGTGTTATAATGGCTTTGTTATCTGTAGCTTTAATAGGCTATATGTATAGAAATGATAATAAATCTATGCTTTTTCTATTGGGTTCTATTTGTATAGTTTTTTCAGAAATAATACAATTAGCTTATTATTACATTTTAGAAGATAAAAATTTAGGGTTTATCTATTCGTTTTTCTTAGTTGTAGCCTTTGTATTCTTCTACTTACAATCGCAACTTAATTACACAGGACCGCAACCAACATATTTGGATATGGACGAACAGTTAGAAGCTTAATTTCTTGCCTACAATTGGAATGTCTTTTCTGTAATAATATAGAATTATAGTGCTTAGTAAAAAGGTGATTATTGCTGTGTAAAACAGAACACCTCCATCTCCTCTAACTTCAATACCAAGCTTTGTTAAATGCATTAGTATGGCGCCTCCAATGAGACCCATAGTAAGAAGAGCTCCTGCCCAAATGGTTTTGGGAATTAAGAGTAAAATTCCGGCAATTAATTCTAATGCACCAATTCCTATTCTTCCGTAAGGTTCTAGTCCTACGGTTTCAAAAATATAAACACTATCAGGATGTGCGGTAAATTTAAAGCGAAGCGTTTGAATTAATATAATCGCAACAGCAATTCGTAGTACTAAAATGATTTTGTAAGATTTCATAATTTTTGGTTTAGTTGAAATCTTAGACGTTTCATTTTTAGAAACTTACACTATATGTTAAACAATTATAGTTGTGCTATCAGAATAAAGAGGTTTTCCTTGTTCAAAATAAAAATCGATTCTACCTAAATACAATCCGTAAGCACCAACCTGATTAACAAGCACGTTTTTGCCTTCGCTATTTTGCGCTATAGTTGGTTTAGGTAAAAATGTATGTGTGTGTCCACCGATAATTAAATCGATGTTCTTTGTAGCTTTTGCAAGATTTAGATCACAAACTCGGTCTGGACTGTTTTTATAGTGATAACCAATATGAGACAAGCAAATCACCAAATCGCAAGATTCTTCTTCTTTAAGGATGCGAGACATGTCTTGTGCAACTTCAATAGGATCTTGATAAACAGTTTCTTTGTACATTTTTTTATCAACTAAGCCATCAAGTTGAATACCTAGTCCAAATACGCCAATTTTTACACCATCTTTTACAAGAACCTTATAAGGTTTTACATGTGTATCCATTACGGTATTAGAAAAGTCGTAGTTTGCTGAAACAAACTCAAACTTTGCATGTGGTAATTGAGCATAAAGTCCATCTATTCCGTTATCAAAATCATGATTGCCAATAGTTGCTAAATCATAATTAAGCATGCTCATTAGCTTAAACTCTAGTTCACCTCCATAATAATTAAAGTACGGTGTACCTTGAAAAATATCACCAGCATCTAACAATAATGTGTTGGGATTTTCCTTTCTGATATTTTTAACCAAAGTAGCACGTCTTGCAACACCACCTTTGTTGGCGTTTCTTTTATCATTAGGGCCAAAAGGATCTATATGACTATGCACATCATTAGTGTGGAGAATGGTAATATGCTTTCTGTTTGAAACACAAGATTGCAGGTTTAATGCTCCTAAACCAACCAAAGCTGTTGCGGCTGTTGTTTGTTGTATAAATTGTCTTCTTTTCATGTGCTAATATTTATTGTTTTTCAATGGTCACATGGAACATCTTTGCTGTCATTCCGCTATTTGATTTATAATAAATCATGGATGTTTCATTATTCTACAGTTAACTTTGTAAAACGGTTGTCTATTTTAGGATTAATCGTGTCTTTCTCTTTAAAATAATCGATTAAAACGTTTCTGATTTTATAATCTAGTGTGTATAAACTATCACTTGGTTGAAAGAATGTCATGCGGTCACCTCCATTATATAAATAATCGTTGGTAGCTACATAATAGGTTTCATCTTCTAAAACAGGTTTGCCATTAACAAGTGCTTTTTTAATATTAAAATCATTGTCTAACAATAATTCCACTTGTTTAGAAACAGGATGCGCACGCTTAGCTTTAGAAAGATAATCGAACAACGCATTAATTTGCTTTCCTTTTAAAGCAACAACGACAACAGAATTTTCAAAAGGCATAACTTCGTAGGCCGTTCTTGTTGTAATATTTCCTTGAGAAATTATAGCTCTAATACCACCGTGATTCAGCAAAACAAAATCTATATTCTTTCCTGTACGTTTATTGAAAACAGGATTACTTTCGCTAAAAACAGCATCAGCCATTAAATTTCCGATGGCAGTATTAAATTCACCATCAGTTTTAGAATAGGTTTCTGGAGCATACGAAATTACACTATCAAGATTCTTGTTTACATTATCTCTGTATGGTGTTATATAGTCTTCAAGCTCTTTATTGGCAGGAATACTATCGTTAATTTCAATGCGACTACCTTCAATTCTGTTTGGTACTTCCTTACAAGAATACGCAAGGCTCAAAAATAGAATAATTAAAAGTGAGTTTTTTATCATGGTTTTAGTTGAAATAGTAATGAAAAAATGTTAGCGCTTTTGTTAAATTTGCATCAAAGGCTAAAGATAAATGATTTTAAAAGCATTTAAGGAAAAATCAAATCAAAAATATGTAAACAAATTGTTGTCTGCTCGTAAAGCAGCTGTAAACAACAATAAAGTTAAGGTGATTGCGGTTTTACTTAATGCAAACGAGTTTGAAGACTTTGAAGTCTTTAGAAATTACTTTAAAGCGCTAAACTTAACATCTCCAAAGCACAAAATAGTTGCTTTTACAAAAGATGATAAATATGAAGGAAGTCAATGGGAAACCTATTTTTCGCCAAAACATTTTGGATGGAAAGGAAAGATAAATAACATCGACTTACAAGCTTTTATAGATGAACCCTATGATGTCTTGGTTAGTTATTATAAAAATGAAACACCAGAGTTAGATTTAATGACTGCAGCATCTAAAGCAAACTTAAAAGTTGGACTCAGCAGAAAAGATGAGCGTTTGTATGATTTAATTATAGACGTAAATCCAAAAGACATCAAGACATTTAAAACCGAACTAAAAAAATATTTAAACATTCTAAATAAATTATAATGACCAAATTTATAGGTACTGGAGTGGCACTAATAACACCATTCCACGAAGATTTAAGCATAGATTTTGACGCTCTAGAACGATTAGTAGAGCATAATATAAACAATGGTACAGAGTACTTGGTAATTAGTGGTACTACTGGCGAGAGTGTTACTGTTACTGCTGATGAAAAGAAAGAATTAATACAATTTATATCTAAAGTTAATAACGGAAGAGTGCCACTTGTTCTTGGTATTGGAGGAAATAATACAGCGTCAATTATAAATGAAATTAAGACTACAGATTTATCTGCTATAGACGCTATTTTATCAGTATCACCATATTATAGCAAACCAACTCAAGAAGGCATCTATCAGCATTTTAAAGCCATTGCAGAAGTATCGCCAAAGCCAATCATTTTGTATAATGTGCCAGGAAGAACAGCGTCTAACATGTTACCTGAAACAACCATAAGATTAGCAAAGGATTTTGATAACATTATTGCTGTTAAGGAAGCTGGTAACAACGTGCATCAATATTTAGAGTTATTAAGAACCAAACCAGAAGATTTCCTAATCTTATCTGGTGATGATGATTTAGCATTAGGTGTTGCTTTAGCTGGTGGTTCTGGAGTAATTTCGGTTATTGGTCAGGCATTGCCAAAAGAATTCTCTGAGATGATTCGTTTGGGCATTGCAGGTAAAGCCAAAGAAGCCTACAAGACACATTTCGATTTAATGCCAATAACACGCTTAATTTTTTCAGAAAACAATCCTGCTGGTATAAAAGCAGTTTTAGAAGCGCTAGAAATCTCAAAATCTCATGTGCGTTTACCGCTTGTGGAAGCAACAGATACGCTTAAAATAGAGATTAAAAACGCATTAAAGGATTTAGGTAAAAGTTAAACTTAGTTTAAATTCCAAAGTGCAACTAAAACAACGATTATTTTAGCGTATAATTTTTGTTTTTAAAATCCGTTAATAATGCGTAGTTTTGCATCCTGTTTAAAATTTATGAAGCAAGCAATTTACATACTTTTTGCAACAATTTTGTTGGCCTCTTGTAGCGATTTTCAGAAAGCCTTAAAATCTGAAGACATTGCAGAGAAATTTACATTGGCTGATGAGTTGTATCAAGCTGAAAAGTGGAATAAGTCTAAGAGACTTTTAGATCAAATTCTTCCAAAGTATAGAGGGAAGCCGCAGGCAGAAAAGGTCACTTACATGCATGCTAACTGCTCTTACGAGATGGGAGATTACTACATTGCTAGTTATCATTTTGATAAGTTTACAGATGTTTATCCTCAAAGTGAAAAAGCCGAAGAAGCAGCTTTTAAATCTGCAAAAGGCTATTATTTCAATTCGCCTGTTTACTCTAAAGAACAAAAAGAAACAGTTGAGGCTATTGAGAAATTACAGTTGTTTGTAAATCAATATCCAAACTCTCAATACCTAGCTGAGGCAAACACTTTGGTTAAGGAGTTAGACTTTAAATTAGAAAAGAAAGCATTTGAAATTGCAAAACAATACGATTTAATTACAGATTACAAAGCTTCAATTAAGTCGTTTAACAATTTTTTGTTAGAGTTTCCAGGTACATCACTTAGAAACGAAGCTATGTTTTACAGATTAGATGCCGCATATAACTTAGCAATTTTAAGTATCGATCAGTTAAAAGAAGAACGATTAAAAGATGCTATAGGCTATTATAATTCATTTAAGAAGGCATTTCCAAATTCTGAATTAATGGAAGATGCAACTAAAATGAATGAAGAATTAGAACAAGAATTAAGTACATTTACTAAAAGTTAATCATTATAACGATGGATTTAAAAAAGACAGATGCACCTGTTTCAACGGTAACGTATAACAGAAATGAAGTTGATGCTGCAACAGATAACATTTATGAAGCGATTTCTGTTATCTCTAAACGTGCTGAGCAAATCAACACAGACATTAGACGTGAGTTGATAGACAAACTAGAAGAGTTTGCGACTTACAACGATAGTCTAGAAGAAATTTTTGAAAACAAAGAACAAATCGAAGTTTCTAAGTTTTACGAAAAACTACCTAAGCCACACGCTTTAGCTGTAAAAGAGTGGTTAGACGGTAAGATTTACCACAGAAATACTGAGGATACTCAACAATAATCCTTAGATGTCTATTCTAAGAGACAAAAATATTTTATTAGGCATTACTGCTGGTATTGCCGCATATAAATCGGCTAGTTTAGTCCGATTATTCATTAAAGCAGGCGCTAACGTTAAAGTTGTTATGACGCCTGCTTCTAAAGATTTTATTACTCCACTTACACTTTCAACTTTATCCAAAAACCCTGTGTATTCATCTTTTGTTGATGAAGATGATGACAATGAGGTGTGGAACAATCATGTAGAACTAGGATTGTGGGCTGACTATTTTGTTATTGCTCCTGCAACTGCAAACACCATGGCAAAAATGGCTAATGGCGTATGTGATAATATATTGTTGGCAACGTATCTTTCTGCTAAGTGTCCTGTATATTTCGCGCCAGCGATGGACTTGGATATGTACAAACACGAGTCTACAAAAACCTCTTTTGAAAAATTAACCGCTTACGGTAACAAAATGATTCCTGCAGGTACTGGTGAATTGGCTAGTGGTTTGGTTGGTGAAGGTCGTATGGCTGAGCCAGAAGAGATCATAAGTTTTATTGAAAAGGATATTTTAAGCCTGTTGCCATTACATGGTAAAAAGGTGCTTATTACTGCTGGCCCAACATATGAAGCATTAGATCCTGTACGATTTATAGGAAATCATTCTAGTGGAAAAATGGGTTTTGAAATTGCTAAAGCAGCTGCTAATTTAGGTGCTGAGGTTATTTTGGTTTCTGGACCAACGCATCAAACCATAACGCATAGTTTGGTTTCTGTAAAACCAGTGGTTAGTGCAGAGGACATGTATGATGAAGTTCATAAGCATTTTGAAACTTCTGATATAGCAATTCTTTCTGCGGCAGTAGCAGATTATAGACCAAAAAATGTAGCAAACCAAAAAATAAAAAAGAAGGATGCGACGTTTACAATAGAGTTAGAAAAAACAAAGGATATTCTAAAATCGTTAGGTGAAATAAAGAACAACCAATATTTAGTTGGTTTTGCCTTAGAAACCAATAACGAATTAGAGCATGCCAAAGGAAAATTAAAGTCTAAAAATTTAGATTTAATCGTCCTTAATTCTTTGCAAGATAAAGGTGCAGGTTTTGGAGTATCAACAAATAAAGTTACATTTATAACATCGTCTAACGATATTATTGAAAATCCGCTTAAATCTAAAGCAGAAGTTGCTAAGGATTTAATGCAACAGATCTTAAAACAGCTAAATGCGTAGATTACTAGTTTTATTCGCCTTTTTATTCTCAGTCGTTGCGTTTTCGCAAGAGTTGAATTGTACCGTTAATGTTATTGCTCAGCAAACAGGTAACGATAATAATGTTGTATTTAAAACATTAGAAAAACAGCTTAACGAGTTTATAAATAACACTAAATGGACTGAAAAAAGCTTTGGAGCAGAAGAGCGTATTAACTGTAGTATGGTTATTAATGTAACTGGCTATGAAAATGACAGTTTTAGTGCCACTTTGCAAGTGTCTTCATCAAGACCAGTGTTTAATTCTACGTACAGTTCGCCTGTATATAATTACAACGATAAAGACTTCAATTTTCAATATATAGAATATCAAAATTTGGTATTTAATCCATTGCAGTTTGAATCTAATTTAGTGTCAGTGCTTTCCTTTCATGTATTTATGATTTTAGGTATGGATGCGGATTCTTTTGCATTAAATGGAGGAGATGAGTATTTTGCTCAGGCGCAAACTATAGCCAATTATTCGCAACAGTTAAATGGCCAAGGTTGGAAGCTAGAGGATGGTTTGCAATCGCGTTTTGCTTTAATTGATAACTTGTTATCGCCAACATTTAAAGAGATACGATCTACAATGTATAGCTACCATATAGAAGGTATGGATGTTATGGCAGAAGATACCAAAAAAGGAAAGTCTAAGATTATTTCTACATTATCCGAACTCCAAAACATACATAGAAGACGTCCAAATTCTTATTTAATGCGTGTGTTTTTTGATGCTAAATCAGATGAAATTATGGATGTGCTTTCAGGAGGACCAAGTGTTAATATTGTAGAAGCGGTAGATATTCTCAATAAAATTGCGCCAATGCATTCTCAGAAATGGCGAAAAATTAAGTTTTAATTTTCTGTTTATTTTTTGAATAGCCATTCTCAACTTAACTGAGATTCTATATTTTTGTAAAAACAAATTATAGATTTTTGCTAACCTCTCTTTACATAAAAAATTACGCTCTAATAGATGAGCTCAATGTTCAGTTTAATAATGGGTTGACCATTATTACTGGAGAAACTGGTGCTGGTAAATCAATTCTGCTAGGCGGCTTATCATTGGTTTTGGGTAAACGTGCAGATTTAAGCCAGGTAAAGGATAAAGATGAAAAATGTATAATCGAAGCAAGTTTTGATATTGCTAACTATAACCTAAAATCCCTGTTTACAGAATTAGATTTAGATTATGATGTGCAAACCATTATTAGAAGAGAAATTTTACCATCTGGTAAATCTCGTGCTTTTATAAATGATACACCAGCAACGTTAGATAGTTTGTCTGAATTAAGTTCACATCTTATAGATATTCACTCGCAACATCAAACACAACAATTGATGGAAAACGATTATCAGTTTAGGGTTATAGATGCTCTTGCTGATAACAAAGAAAATCTGGAGGTTTTTTTAAAAAAGCTGCAAGAGTATAGAGCGCTACAAAAGTCTTTACAGGCTTTAATGGATTCAAAAGCAGAACTAATAAAAGAGTATGATTACAATCTCTTTTTAGTGAATGAGCTCAATGAAACTAAGTTAGAATCTATCAATCTTGAAGATTTAGAAACGCAATACGAGCAACTTAATAATGTAGAAGTAATAGGAGAGAAGCTTGCCAATGCCAAGGGTATTCTAAGCCTAGAAGAACAAGGAGTTGTCGATCAGTTAAATACCATAAAACAAGAGCTTAATAAAATCTCAGGTTTTGGAAAAGCCTATGAAGCCATCGCTGAGCGAATTGCAAGTGTTCATATAGAGTTAGATGATTTATTGGTAGAGTTAGATGATTTGGAAGAAGCTTTGTCAACAGATCCGCAAGAATTAGATCGTATAAATTCTCAACTTCAAATTATTAACAATCTATTTCAAAAGCATGCTGTTTCTCAAATCGAAGATTTAATTTCTATTAAGAATGAATTAGCATCAAAAGTATCTGACACAGAAGGTCTAGATGATGCTATTAAAGCAAAGGAAGACGAAATATCTAATCTTCAAAACGAACTAAATAAATTAGCAGATCAAATTTCTAAAAAACGACAATCTGTGTTGCCGATCTTAACCCAAAAGCTAGAAAATTTGCTTTCGGATTTAGGAATGCCAAATGCTAAATTTAAAATTGAATTAACAAATTCTGAACGTTTCTTACCAAACGGAAAAGATAATTTACAGTTTTTGTTTATGGCTAATAAAGGTTCTAGTTATAATGAATTGAAGAAATCCGCTTCAGGAGGTGAATTATCTAGAATAATGTTGACGATTAAATCAATTTTATCAGAATATATTCAGTTACCGTCTATTATGTTTGATGAAATTGATACAGGAGTTTCGGGAGAAATTTCAAATAAAATGGGAGGCATCATGAAGCAGATGAGTGGAAGAATGCAGGTTTTTGCTATTACCCATTTACCACAGATTGCAGCCAAAGGGAATTCGCATTTCAAAGTATTTAAAATAGATAACGACAATACAACAGAAACACAATTAAAACGATTAGGTGAAGAAGAGCGTATTGTGGAGATTGCTCAAATGTTGGGTGGAGCGGATATTACAGAATCTGCCATGGCTCATGCAAAGCAATTGTTGAATTAATACTATATTTACAGCATTAAAACTGACTAAAATAACACACTATGTATAACTTATTAAAAGGAAAAAAAGGAATCATTTTTGGAGCTCTTGATGAAAATTCAATAGCATGGAAAACAGCCGAGCGCGTACATGAAGAAGGTGGCGAGTTTGTATTAACTAATGCTCCTGTGGCAATGCGTATGGGACAGATAAATGCTTTGGCAGAAAAAACAGGTTCTCAAATAATTCCTGCAGATGCAACATCAGAAGAAGATTTACAGAATCTTGTTGAAAAATCAATGGAGATTTTAGGTGGAAAAATCGATTTTGTTTTGCACTCTATCGGTATGTCTATCAACGTTAGAAAAGGTAGACATTACACAGATCAAAAATACGATTGGACACAAAAAGGAACTGATGTTTCTGCAATGTCGTTCCACAAAGTTATGCAAACACTTTACAAAGCTGATGCTATGAACGAATGGGGAAGCATTGTTGCGCTAACATATATGGCGGCTCAGCGTGTATTTCCAGATTACAATGATATGGCAGATAATAAAGCTTACTTAGAAAGTATTGCGCGTAGTTTTGGTTATTTCTTTGGTAGAGATAAAAAGGTAAGAGTGAATACAATTTCGCAATCACCAACTCCAACCACAGCAGGTAGTGGAGTAAAAGGATTTGATGGCTTTATTTCTTATGCAGAAAAAATGTCACCTTTAGGTAATGCAACTGCAATGGATTGTGCTAATTATACTGTTACATTGTTTAGTGATTTAACACGTCGTGTAACGCTTCAAAATTTGTACAACGATGGAGGATTTAGTAATATGGGAGTAAGTGACGCTGTAATGGAGAAATTCACAACAGAATAAGGTGAAATAAACATATAATTTAATAATTGAAGCGTAACTTTAAAAAAGTTGCGCTTTTTTTGTTAAACAAATGATAATGCCTTATGTTTAGATGGTGGGTAAAATTGCTATTCAATGTATAGGTTTGCAAATTACATAACTCAGGTAGTTTTCTTTTTTTTATGTTCATCAATTTGTGCGCAAATAAATTTTCAAAATCAGGCTTCTGCGCGTGGAGTAGGTGATTCGTGTGGTATAATAGACTTGGGAGGTGGTATTTCTTTTTTTGACTATAATAATGATGGTTGGGATGATATAACATTAGCCACAGAAGATTCTCAAAACCTATTAATCTATAAAAATACATCTGGTGGATTCTTTATTCTAGAAACAAGCCTAGTGCCTAATAATACATATCAACAAAGGCAGCCTATTTGGGTCGACTATGATAACGACGGAGATTATGATTTGTATGTAACTAGTGATACAGAAGGCAATAGGCTTTATCAAAATAATAACAACTCATTAACAGATGTTACTACTTCGTCAGGTCTGCCAGTGCCAAATATATTTACTTATGGCTCTTCTTGGGGAGACTATAATAATGATGGTTATTTAGATGTCTTTTTAAGCAATAGGGATGTTAATTTTCAGATTCCAAATTATCTGTTTAAAAACAATGGAGATGGAACTTTTACTAATGTTAGTGATGTTACTGGGATTGGTAATGGAAGTCATTTATCATTTTGTTCAGCATTTTTTGATTACGATAATGACGGTTGGCAAGATATATACGTAGCCAATGATAAGACTCAAACGCAAAATCTGTTGTATCATAATAATGGTGACGGAACATATACTGAAGTAGGAGAAACCTCTGGAACTAATGTGTCAATAGATGCTATGAGTACAACCATAGGTGATTATAATAATGATGGTTGGTTTGATATATACATTACAAACGGACCAGATGGTAATGTGCTTTTTAAAAATAACGCAAATGGAACTTTTACAGATATGGCATTGGTTTCGGGAACTATTTTTAATAGTACAGCTTGGGGTTCTGTGTTTTTAGATGCAGAGAATGACGGTGATTTAGATCTTTATGTTAGTGGAGCTTCTGATGGTTCTGTTCCTGGATTTTTGTCGGCAGCTTTCTATGAAAACCTAACAAATGATACCTTTTCTTTACTTAGTAATAGTAGCTTTAATGATGACAACCTTGAAAGTTATGCAAATGCCATAGGCGATATAGATAATGATGGGTATCCCGAGATCGTAGTGAGTAATTCGGGTAATGAAGACCTGTTTTTATGGAAAAATCTTACTACAACTTCAAACAATTGGTTAAAGGTAAAATTAGAAGGTACAGTTAGTAATAGGCAAGGAATAGGGTCTACGATTGAAATTAGTGTTAATGGGCTAAAACAATACAGATATACACTTTGTGGTGAAGGATATCTAGGGCAGAACAGCGCATCTGAGTTTTTTGGGGTAGGTTCTGATACAACAATAGATTATGTAAAGGTTACTTGGTTAAGCGGTATGCAAGATGTTTTTTATGATGTTTCGGTCAACCAGACATTAAATATAGTAGAAGGATCTACTTTATCTGTTTATGAAAACCAATTTGTACCAGCTGTTAAATTTAAAAACCCTATTTCAGATAAACTTTTAGTTATATCCTCACAAGAAATAAATGAGTATGAAATCTATGATGAATTAGGAAAAACGATCATAAATAAAGTAAATGATGGTGTTAAATTAGATGTTGATATAGGTTTTTTAGAATCAGGCTTATATTTCTGTAAATTAAAGTTCAATAACCACTATGTCAAAACTTTAAAGTTGATTAAGAAATAGTTAGATGTTTCAAAGTCTTTTGTCGTAGATTTATCCGTTTCATCGATTGTTGTTTGTGTTAATTTTATCCTAAAAAGCAATAAACTATATTTAAAATTAAAACTCTTATTCGTGAATAAATATTACCCCTTAGCTTGTTTGTTTTTATTTAGTAGTATTATTTCTGGCCAATCTTTTGAAAGAGTAGAAAGTCTCGTTGGTCTTGGAATATTAGAAGATAATAATGGTGTCGCTGTCGCAGATTATGATGGAGATAACGATTTAGATATTTTTGTCGTAGCTAAAGCAAAAGACAATTTAAATAATGAAAAGACAGTTAGTCGACTGTTTAGAAACGACAATGATGGATCTTTTACCGACGTAACAGAAAGTGCAGGGTTTTCAAATTTATATCCCTCTGAAAATAATCCTGATGAGTTTTATGGTTTATCTGGTTTTAAATACGGAGCGTTTTGGGGCGATTATAATAATGACGGATTCCCTGATTTGTTCATGACCTTCCTAGATAGTGTTCAACTCTGGAGAAACATGGGTAACGGTACATTTTCTAATGTAACAAGTATTTCGGGAATTACCGAAAGTAATGGCTGTGGAAACACAGGAGCCACTTGGTTTGATTATAATAACGATGGCTTCTTAGACCTTTTTATTGCAGATTGGAGACGTTGCTCCGGAAATTCTCTTTATTTAAATAACGGTAATGAAACATTTACCAATGTTAGTGTTTCAGCTGGGATTACAAATAGCTTCATTTTTCATTCTTTTGTAGGTTTTCCTTTTGATTTTGATGAAGATGGTCTTATGGATTTGTATGTCACTAATGATCTTAATGATCCAAATCATTTATACATAAATCAGAATGGATTAGATTTTGTAGAACAAGGACTATCTTATAATGTCGATACACAAGGCGACGATATGGCTATTGCTTATGGAGATTACAATTTAGATGGGCATATAGATATTTTTGTAACAGCAATAGATATCAACTTTTTATTAACTAACAATGGAGATAACACCTTTACAGAAAATGCTGTACAAAATGGTGTAGGAAATACATTATGGTCTTGGGGCACAAAGTTTGCCGACTTTGATTTAGATGGAGATGAAGATTTATTTGTGTCTAATGGATATGTTTTAAATGGAAGATCGGTAGAACCAAATTTTTACTTTAAAAATAATGCCACTCAAGGTGATGCAACTTTTAGTGACATATCAAGTTCTTTAGGGTTGAATGAACTAGCGGTTAGTGTAGAAGCGCTTGATTTTGATTATGATAATGATGGAGACCTAGATCTATTAGTAACAAATAGTGATAGAGGATGTTTTTTTTATGAAAACAAGGAATTAAACTTTGATGATACTGAGACGACTTTAAATTGGTTTAAAGTTCATTTGCAAGGCACAACATCTAACAGAGATGCAATTGGGACAACATTAACATTAACAACTACCAACGGAACGTTAAAGCGTTATTATACGGGAGTTGGCTTTTTGGGGCAAAGTCTAAAAGCAATACATTTTGGTTTAAACGGAGCAAACGAAATCTCAAATTTAGAGGTAAAATGGCCATCAGGACTAGTAGAAAATTATCCTAACTTATCTTCAAACACTACTGTAAAACTAACAGAAGGTAGTGGGCTAGAGGTTTTAAGTATTCAACCAAGTCAAAAGATTTATGGATGTACAGATCCTTCGTCTTGTAACTACAATCCAGATGCAACATTAGATGATGGCTCATGTGTGTATTTGCCTTCCCAAACTATTGTTGGTAATACAAGTTCGTCTTTTTTAAGAACGGAAACTTATACTTATAATATTGCCGCTGGTTCTACTGCAAATTGGGTTGTTTCTGGTGGTGAATTAGTAAGTGGTCAGGGAACAAATTCTATAACTGTTAGATGGCATTTAGAAGAATTTGGAAGCGTTGCTATTACAGAAACAGACGATCAGTGTTCCAGTCAAGAAGTAGCAATAGATGTGGAGCTAGGAGTTGACAATCTGCCAGAAGATATTTCAATTTCAAGATTATGGAATGAAGCTTTGCTGGAAGCCATTAGAAAAGATTTTGCAAGGCCTACAGTACATGCAAGAAACTTATTTCACACTGGTATTGCAATGTATGATGCTTGGGCAATCTATGACGATATTGCAACTCCTTATTTTATAGGAAATACAGTTCATGGTTTTTCTACTGTTTTAGAAGATTTTACGCCAAATGAAGATTTGGACACTTCTGTAAGTAAGGCTATCAGCTATGCTATGTATCGTTTGATGACTCATCGTTTTCAGTATTCTCCAGGACTTGAAGAAACTCAGGCAAGATTTGATTTGTTAATGGAGAAGTTGGGTTACGATATCAATAATACATCTTTAATGTATGAAGATGGGGATGCTGCAGCGCTAGGTAATTTTATAGCACAGTCAATAATAGATTATGGACTGCAGGATGGTTCTAGGGAGGCAACAGGCTATGATAATGCGTATTATCAACCAGCAAATCAGGCTTATGCATTAGATGATAATAATAATCCGCCTATTCAAGACCCAAACCGTTGGCAACCTTTAGGTTTAGAATCTTTTATTGATCAAAGCGGAAATATTATAGATAGCAATGTACCTCCATTTTTAAGTCCTGAATGGGGAAATGTATATGGTTTTGCTCTTACTGAAGAAGATAGAGTTACTTATCAGCGAGAAGGGAATAATTACCACGTGTTTCACGACCCTACAGATCCTCCTTACATAAGTTTAACAGAAGAAAATGCAGCAAGTGATGCATATAAATGGGGATTTTCTATGGTGTCGGTATGGCAATCCCATTTAGATCAAGCAGACGGTGTTATGTGGGATATTTCACCAAATTCAATAGGTAATGTTGATATAAGTAACTTCCCAACCAGTTATACAGAATATCCTAACTTTTATAATTTCTTTGATGGTGGATTCAATAGTAACGGATATTCAATAAATCCTGTAACCGGTAATCCATATGAGGTTAATATGGTGCCAAGAGGTGATTACACTAGAGTGCTCGCCGAGTTTTGGGCTGATGGACCAAGTTCAGAAACTCCACCAGGACATTGGTTCACTATACTAAATTATGTAAATGACCACCCAATGTTTGAAAAGCGATTTGAAGGTCAGGGAGATGTCTTAGATCCTTTAGAGTGGGATGTAAAAGCCTATTTTATTTTAGGTGGAGGTATGCATGATGCTGCTGTTTCTGCATGGAGTGTAAAAGGTTGGTATGATTATATAAGACCAATTTCTGCAATACGTTCTATGGCGGAACGTGGACAGAGTACAGATAACACTTTAGATAATTATCATGTAGGTGGAATAGAATTGATAGATGGTTATATTGAAGTTGTTGAAGCAGGTGATCCGTTAGCTGGATTTGCAAATCAACATGTTGGAAAGATAAAACTTTACACATGGAAAGGCCATGATTTTATAGGTGATACAGAAACCGATCAGGCAGGAGTTGGCTGGATTTTAGCAGAGGATTGGTACCCATATCAAAGACCAACCTTTGTAACCCCTCCGTTTGCAGGCTATGTTTCTGGTCACTCTACTTTTTCTAGAACTGCTTCAGAATTAATGACCATGATGACAGGTAGTGAATTCTTTCCAGGTGGATTAGGAGAGTTTGTAGCAAAAGCTAATGAGTTTTTAGAATTTGAAGAAGGACCTTCAGTTGATGTGGTATTACAATGGGCTACATACAAAGATGCATCAGACCAAACGAGTTTAAGTAGAATTTGGGGAGGTATACACCCACCTGCAGACGATATACCAGGTAGATTTATTGGACATGAGATTGCGGGAGACACATTTGATTTTGCTGTGCCATATTTTTATGGTTCGTTAAGTGTTGATGATTTTGATCTTAATATGCATGTCTACCCAAATCCTGTTACAAACAATGAAATAACTATAACAAATACAAATGGTTATGAGACTATTGAGCTTTATGATGTTGGAGGTAGAAAAATAGAATCATATAGCTCAGTTTATAGCATAATTAATAACTCGACAAATCTTATTGTAAGAAATTTTAATACAGGTGTTTATGTGTTAAAAATTATTAGAGATAATAAAAGTTTTACTAAAAAGATCTTGGTGTTATAATTAAATTGCACTGACATGTATTATAGCGATGTTTTATGACTTTTATCGATTAGTAAGTAATGATTATGTCTAATGTGAAATATTGACATATTTTTAACATATTACTAACTTAAAATATACATTTATATGAAAAAAATTACAATTAATGTTTTTGTAATAATGTTCATGCTAGGTTCGTTAGTGGGAATTGCACAAACTCTCAATCAGCCAGCAAGTTGGCCTAACGCAACTTGGACATTATCAGGATCTTACACGGCGGGCGGTTTGCTAGCAGATCCAACCAACGCTGATGCGACATTTACTTTTGATGACGATGGAGCAGGAAATGGATCTTCAGACACCATTGAAGCAACTTCGCCAGTTATAGATTTAACATCAGCAGCTGGTGCAGGAGAAACATGGATTACTATAAGCGGTAATTTCACTTATTATGCCTTAGGCGGTGATGTATTGGCTATTGAAGTGTATGATGCAGATGCGATGACTTGGTCACAGCTTTATCAATTTTCTGGTAATACAACAACTGTAGCAGATTATCAAAATTGTACAATTTCAGAAGCGTACACAACTCCACCATTAGACATCTCTGGTTATACAGCTACTCAATTGTCTGGGTTTCAATACAGAGTTTCTTATGACGATCAAGCCGGTTGGCAATATGGTTGGTGTGTTGAGTCTCCAACAATTATGTCAGAAACCCCTCCATCATGTTTAGATCCTTCTATGTTATCTGCTACAAGTATAACAGATACCACAGCTGACTTAGGATGGATGGAAAATGGTACAGCTACGGCTTGGAATGTAGAGGTTGTAACAAGTGGCACTCCTGCTACAGGAACTCCTACAGCTTCTGGTGTAGCTAACCCATATGCAGCTTCAGGCTTAACAGCTGAAACAGCATACGATTTTTACGTACAAGCAGATTGTGGTGGTGCAGGTACTTCTAACTGGGTAGGACCTTTTACGTTTACAACTACTTGTGCACCCATTGCGGCTTACACAGAGGACTTTGAGACATTTACGCCAAGTGCCGGAAGTCCATTTGGAAGTGAAAACTGCTGGAGTGCAACAAATACAAGTGGATCTTATTTTTGGGAATCTGCACCTGGTACAGATACGTCTTCAGGTGGTACAGGACCTTCGCCTACTATTACTACAGGTAATTATTTCTTTACAGAGGCCTCAGGTGCCGGTACTGGTGATGTTGCCGAGTTAGTATCACCTTTAGTAGATTTAACATCTTTAACAGATCCAGCAATATTATTTAATTATCATATGTTTGGTGGTCAAATAGGTACTCTAGATGTTATAGTTAACGGAACTGATAATGTTTGGTCTCTTTCTGGTCAACAACAAGCAACAGAAACAACTCCATGGGAACTTGCTGTAGTTGATTTAGCAGCTTACGCAGGTCAAACTGTTACTATAACGTTAAGAGCTACAAGTGCAGGTAGTTTTGAAGGTGATATAGCTATAGATAATATATCATTTACAGAATTTCCAGCTTGTGCTACGCCAAACGCTTTAACAGCTACTAATATTACAGATACTACAGCTGATTTAGGATGGACAGAAAACGGTTCTGCAACTGCTTGGGATGTTGAGCTTGGTCTTGATGGATTTACTCCAACGGGTACTCCAACGGCTGCTGGTGTTAGTAATCCATACGGCGCTATGGGATTAACAGAAAATACTGCTTACGATTTTTATGTTCGTGCAGATTGTGGTTCAGCTTGGGCTGGTCCTTTCTCATTTACAACTTTAGAAACATGTCCTACACCTTCAGCATTAGGTGCCGCAAACATTACAGAAACAACTGCTGAATTAAGTTGGACAGAAAATGGTACTGCTACTATGTGGAATATAGAAATTGTAGATTTAACTGCTGGAGGTACTGTTACAGGAACACCAACGGTATCTGGAGTTACTACTAACCCTTACGTGGCTACAGGACTTGTTGGAGATAATAGTTATGAGTTTTATGTACAAACTGATTGTGGGGTGGATGGAGTGTCTGCTTGGGCTGGTCCATTTGCTTTTGCAACACCTTATGTTGCTGTAGCACCAGATTGTACAAGCGGTATCTTTTTAGACTCAGGTGGACAGAGTGGTAGTTATTCAAACAATGAAACAATTACTTATACCATTTGTCCAGATAGTCCTGGTGATGTTGTTTCGGTAGATTTCACATCTTTTAGTACAGAAAACAATGGTACTTCAGCTTGTTATGATGGTTTAACAATCTATGATGGTCCGGATAATACTGCAACAACTATAGACCCTCCAGGAGGTGGAACAATATGGTGTTGGGATAGAAATGATGTGCCAGCTGTAGGTACGGGTGATTTACAAGGTATGACAATCACATCTACTGATCCTTCTGGATGTATAACATTTGTATTCACTTCAGATGGTTCTGTAACACGACCAGGTTGGGTAGCAAATGTTTTTTGTAATCCTTTAAGTGTTGATAGTTTTGAAGATGAAGCGGCATTTACTTATTATCCTAATCCAACGAAAGGAAGTTTAACATTAAATGCTCAAAATACTATTGAGAATGTTACAATGTATAATATGCTTGGTCAAGAAGTATTAAGAGCTACACCAAATACTGTTAATAGTGAATTAGATATGTCTAACTTACAAGATGGTACTTACTTTGTAAAAGTTACAATTGCTAATACCACTAAAACTGTAAGAGTAGTTAAGAACTAACTTAATAGGCCTTATAAATTATCAAAAGCCACCACTAAAGGTGGCTTTTGTATTTTCTTTAGTTATTTTTGTAGCTATGGAGAAGCTGTATTTTTCTTTTATAATTCCTGTGTATAACAGACCTGAAGAAACTAAAGAACTTTTAGAAAGTTTTACACGTTTAGAAGGTGATATAGACTATGAAATTGTGATTGTTGAAGATGGTTCTTCTTTAAAATCTGAAGACGTTGTTCAGAGTTTCGGTAGTCAGTTGAATATATCTTATTTCTACAAGAAAAACTCAGGGCCAGGAGATTCTAGAAACTTTGGTATGCGTCATGCTAAGGGAAACTACTTCATTATTCTAGATTCAGACGTAATACTTCCTTCCAATTATTTGGTAGAGGTAAATGGTTTTCTTTCAAACACATATTATGATTGTTTTGGTGGGCCAGATGCTGCGCATCAATCATTTTCAAACCTTCAAAAAGCCATCAATTTTGCCATGACATCTTTTATAACTACTGGAGGTATTAGAGGAGGAAAAAGGCAGATAGAAGACTTTCAACCCAGAAGTTTTAATATGGGATTATCTAAAGAGGCTTTTATACAAACAGGTGGATTTGGTAAAATACATCCAGGTGAAGACCCAGACTTGTCTCTAAGACTATTAAAGTTAGGTTTTAAAACTACCTTAATAGAAAATGCTTTTGTATATCACAAACGTCGTATTTCTTGGTCTAAGTTTTACAAGCAGGTTAACAAATTTGGTATGGTAAGGCCAATACTCAATAAATGGCATCCTAAATCTAAAAGTTTAACCTATTGGTTGCCTACTTTTTTTTCCTTTGGATTAATAGTGGCTATTGCTCTTGGTTTGTTTAATTTTATGTTACCATTATATTTATATGTGTTTTATTTTGCTGTTGCTTTTATATTAGCTCTAATAAGCAGTAAAAGTTTAATAGTAGCTGGGTTGTCCTTAGTAGCTATTTTGGTTCAGTTTTTTGGTTACGGTTATGGATTTATAAAATCTACATTCAATATCGTAGTATTAGGAAAACAGCCAGAGAAAGCTTTTCCATATCTATTCTTTAAGTAAAATGTGTTCTAAGAAAAAATCTAACATATTAGATGTTCTAAAAAAACGAAATATTAACCGTTTCGGAATCTTTTTCGGTATTGCATTTATTTTTTTAATTTTTTCTAAACTTTCAAGTGATTATAATCAACTTATAAAACTCAAAATACAGTTTACAGACCTAGCGGAAGAAATAATAATTAAAGAAGATACGTCTAATGTTATTGAAACTGTGGTAGAAGCTAAAGGTTTTGCACTTGTTCCTTTCATTTTTAATAATACAGAAACGATTCTATTAAATGCAAATGAAGATGTTATTACAAATGCTGATGAGTTAGTTTTTGAGGTGCAAAAAAATAGTTATCTATTAGAAGAGCAGTTAGGATCATCTTATAAAATACGTTCATTAAAACCCGAGATATTACACATTCCTTATTCTAAAAGGGCATCTAAATCCGTACCTGTTAAGCTAAATTCTAATATTAAGTATGCGACAGGATATGATTTGTACGGTAACTTTAATTTAAGTAAAGATAGTGTCAAAATTGTTGGACCAATAGATAAGATTACAGATATTACTTATGTAACCACTAATGAATTAAAGTTGGTTGAGGTTAATACAAACATAAAAACATCTGTTACGTTTAATAAAATTGAAGATGTTGAAGTGTTTCCTAAATCAATAAACGTAGAAGCAGATGTTAAGCGCTTTACCGAAGGTAAGATTGAGGTACCTTTAACTATAATTAATAAGCCAGAAAACGTGTTAATTAATTACTTTCCAAAGACAGTGACCCTTTCATATTATGTAGATTTAGAAAGCTTTAATTCTATCACACCATCTGAGTTTTCCGTAGAGTGCGATTATAGTCTTATTAATAGTAATCAGACGTATTTTGTTCCTAAAATTGCTAAAATGCCTGAGTTTATTAAACGCGTTAATATAAAACAAAAACGAATAGATTTTATAAGGTTGTAATGATGGTAGTTGGTTTAACAGGCGGTATAGGAAGCGGTAAAACTACCATTGCAAAGTGGTTTGAGTCTCAAAACATACCTGTTTACATTGCAGATAAAGAAGCAAAGGCTTTAATGAATCGCTCTAAAGTTATAAAACGAAAGCTCTCATCTCTTTTTGGTGATGCTGCGTATAAAGAAGGTAAGTTGAATAGAGAGTATTTGGCTTCCAAAATTTTTAACGATAAAACCCTACTATCAAAAATGAACGCTATTGTTCATCCAAAAGTAGCTGCACATTTTAAGCGTTGGCTAAAAAAGCAAGATTCACCTTATATCATAAAAGAAGCCGCCATAATTTTTGAGAACAATTTAGAATACCAATATGACTACATAATTACAGTTGTAGCAGATAAAAATTTAAGAATAGAGCGTGTTATGAAGCGCGATGGTTCTACAAGACAAAAAGTGGAATCTATCATTGGGAATCAACTCTCTGACGAAGAGAAGGTAAAAAAATCACACTTTGTTATTCATAACAATGATCTTGAAGACGCTAAGAAACAGGCACAACTTATCCATAAAGAATTACTGCAAAAATCTAAATCTAAGTAAGATTACGATTGTTAATGTAAGGTTAAACATAATTTATGCTAAATGTTAAAATGTTAAATTTGGCTGATGAGTAAAAAACTATTCATCTTATTGGTGGTTTTAATGAGCTTATCGCTCATAGGTATAATTTTTGTGCAATCGTTCTTTATCAACAATAGTTTAGAGAATGAAGAAAAGAATTTTACTCGTAGTGTAACCAGAGCATTAAGCTTTGTGTCTAGAGACATTCAAGATTATGAGATTGGGAAATTCTATGCCTTAATTCAACCTTATATTGCAAATAATAGAGAGCCAGATTCCACTGCAATAAGACAATTGTATATTACGACAGAAGATGAGGTCAACGATCAAACCATCATTCACCGTAATACTATTTTAGAAGAGCGCTTTAAGGTGCCTTCATTGTTCTTTGAAATTGATACAGACAGTATAGATATAAGTAATTTTACTAGTGAGCGTACAACAGAGTACTTTGATAGATCAACAATAGACGGTAATCAAGGTATTAAGCCTACAAAAACTTTAGTAGAGTTTTCTAATCTTTCGGATATAGATAAGAAGGCTTATGAAGATACGTTTAAAACATTGTTGAAAGAAGTGCCTATTTACAAAAGAGTTACAGCCTTACAAGTTGAAACTTTACTAAGAAGGCAGCTTAAGGATGAAGGGATAAATCTAGATTTTGAGTTTGCAATTTATGATGATGACTTGGCAACCAAAGTACAGACAAGAAACTTTAATAAAAGCAATGCTTATTTTGGGATACCAATTTTCTTGGATACTAACAACGAAAGTAGCTATAGACTTTGGGTAGATTTTCCGGATAGAAAAAAGTTTTTGTTGTCTTCAATACTTAAGATGATTGTGTTGTCTATAGTATTTACAGGTGTTATCATTTTGGCATACTCTAGCGCAATTTATCAATTGATAAGACAACGTCAAATATCTCAGATAAAGACAGATTTTATCAATAACATGACACACGAGTTTAAAACACCAATAGCGACGATAAACTTAGCTTTGGATGCTATTAAAAATCCTAAAATCATAGCAGATCAGGATAAAGTGAAGCGATATTTGGGCATGATTAAGGATGAAAACAAGCGTATGCATGCACAGGTAGAAAATGTATTACGAATATCTAAACTAGAAAAAAATGAGCTTAACATAAGTAAGGAAAGACTAGAGTTACACGACTTAGTGGAAGATGCAATTACTCATATTGAGTTAATTGTAGAAGATAGAAAAGGCTATGTAAAAACACATCTCAATGCAACAAAAACCTCGGTTTTAGCAAATGAGTCTCACTTTACAAATGTTATAGTTAATATTCTAGATAATGCTGTTAAGTATTCAGATGATGAGCCAAAAATAGACGTTTATACAGAGAATGTAGGAAACAATGTTATTTTAAAAATTTCCGATCAAGGTAACGGAATGTCTAAACAAGTGGCTAAGCGTGTGTTTGAAAAGTTTTATAGAGAACACACAGGAAATGTACATAATGTAAAAGGACATGGGCTCGGATTAGCCTATGTAAAACAAATAATAGACGACCATCAAGGTCACATATCAGTAGAAAGTGAAAAAGGAAAGGGTAGTACTTTTATAATAAAGCTACCGTTAATATCATAAAAACGAATCATGGAAGAGCAAAACAAGAAAATTCTTTTGGTAGAAGACGATCCAAATTTTGGGACCGTTTTAAAAGATTATTTAATGATGAACGATTACGACGTAGTCCATGCCAAAAATGGAATGGAAGGTTTTGAAAAGTTCAAAAAAGACGATTACGATCTATGTATTTTAGATGTAATGATGCCTTATAAGGACGGATTTACATTGGCTAAAGAAATACGAGAAAAAAATACAGACGTACCAATTATATTTTTAACTGCAAAAGCAATGAAAGAAGATGTGCTTAAGGGGTATAAAGTTGGTGCAGACGACTATCTAAACAAGCCTTTTGATAGCGAAGTATTGCTAATGAAAATTAAGGCTATTATGCAACGTAAGGCTACAGACTCTGTTGCAGATAGCAAACAGTTTGAATTTAAGATTGGTCGTTTTGATCTTAACTCTAAGCTTCGTTTTTTAAAGTTTGATGGTGGTGAGCCAACAAAATTGTCACCAAAAGAAAACGAATTATTACGTTTATTAGCGTTACATGAAAACGATTTAATGCCTAGAGAATTGGCATTGACAAAAATTTGGAGAGATGATAACTATTTTACCTCTCGAAGTATGGATGTATATATTGCCAAATTACGTAAATACTTAAAACCAGATCCTAAAGTTGAAATTTTGAATATTCATGGAGAAGGTTTTAGATTGGTGATTAACGAATAGCAAAATTTAATATATAGTGAAAAATCCGATACACTTGTATCGGATTTTTTTTATGATTGATTTTCAATATGTTTGATTATGCTGTTTATATCAGAAGTATAATCAAACCATGCAATAGCTTCATCTTTTCTAAACCAAGTGAGTTGACGTTTGGCAAAGCGTCTGGTATTTTTCTTAATTTCTGAAATGGCAAAGTCTAGTGTCCATTCACCTTCAAAGTATTTAAAGAGCTCTTTGTAACCAACAGTGTTTAAGGCATTCAAATCTTTGTGCTTTAAAAGATTTTTAGCCTCTTCTACCAAACCGTTATTCACCATAATATCTACACGTTGATTAATTCTGTCGTAAATTATAGAACGTTCAGCATCCAAACCTATGGATATGGTTTTAAAATTTCGTTTTTTTTCAGGATTGGTTAAAAACGAAGAATAAGATTTGCCTGTACCAATGCAAATTTCTAATGCTCTTATTAAGCGTTGAGGATTGTCTATAGCAATGGAATCATATGCTATAGAATCTAAACCTTTTAATTGTTTTTGAAGTGCTTCTAGTCCTTCATTTTTTAATCTTTCATTTAACTCTAAACGAATGTTACCATCTACATCAGGAAAGTTATCTAAACCTTTTGTTACAGCTTTTACATAAAGACCAGAGCCACCAACCATTATAGCAACATCGTTTTTTTTATGAATTTCAGAGATTTTTGAAATAGCATCACGTTCAAAATCGCCGACGCTATAATTATCTTTTATAGATATATGCTGAATAAAATGATGCTTTGCAGCTTGTTGTTCCTCTGTTGAAGGTACAGCAGTACCAATATTCATTTCTTTAAAAAACTGACGAGAATCTGCAGAGATAATCTCGGTTTTAAAGTGCTGAGCTAGTTTTATACTTAAAGCAGTTTTACCAATGGCTGTTGGGCCAACTATAGAAATAAGGGTTTTAGTCATGATGAAGTTTGCATCCACATTTATGGCAATATATGGCATCATCTTGATGCTTTTCTGCCAAACAGTTTATACAACATTGAGAATTTAAGACAACAGTTTTTAATTGCTCGTGTTCTTCATTTGATACTTTCTTGTTTCCGCTACTAGAAGCTTTGGTATATTCAGCAGAAACGATACCAGTTGGTACTGCGATGATTCCATAACCCATAATCATGATGATGGCAGCAATAAATTGTCCTAATGGTGTTACAGGTGCAATATCACCAAATCCAACAGTTGTCATGGTTACAATACACCAATACACGCTTTTTGGTATATTGGTAAAGCCACTATCTGCACCTTCTACCATATACATAATGGTTCCGAAAATTACAGAGGCAATAAGTACCGCAAATAAGAATACCGAAATTTTGGCTCTACTTGCTTTAATCGCACTTGCTAGCTGGTTAGAAGCTCCTAGATAACGTGCTAATTTTAAAATTCTAAAAATTCTTAATAAACGGAGTGCGCGTAAAGCTACTAAAGCATGGGTTCCAGCAAAAAATAAGGATAAATACTTAGGTATGGTAGATAGTAAATCTATAACTCCATAAAAACTGGTAATATATTTTATGGGTTTGTTTACGGTTATAATTCTTAGAACGTACTCTATGGTGAATAATATGGTAATAATCCATTCTCCAATATTCAATAAGCTGTGGTGTTTTTCATCAAAACTGCTTACACTTTCGAGCATAACCAAAATTATGCTGGCAAGAATTGCTATGAGTAAAACAACGTCAAATAACTTTCCTGCAGGTGTGTCTGCTTCATAAATAATTTCATGTAGTCTTGTTCGCCAAGTATGTTTGTTTTCTGATCTCACGTTTTAAAAATACAAAAACTAACTATATTCTTATAAGTGAATCACCTTAAGCCTTTTATTTCTGCGCATATAACTATGTATAATATGCTGTGTGTCTCTGTTATTTTCCATTGGCGTAATAAGCGATTCTAAAATTTCTCGGTTATTTATTTGATGGTTTAAATCAAAAAAGCCCATACCTCTAAAAACACCATTTTCTATTAGAAAAACGCTTTTTTCGTCCACATCTCTGCCTCTGTCAATAAGAAGCATGTCTTTGTTTTCATAGCTGTACTTTTCTATTAGAGCATTCACTCTTTTATTGTATTCTGAAGGAGGTTCTTCATTAACGCAAGCTCCTAAGCACTCTTTTACTTCGTAATTAAAGCAACTTGTTTTTGTAGAATAAATACCAGTGAGTTTTTGGCATAAATTATATTCGTCTGTTACCTTATGGATAAAGTGTTTGCCACTAGGTCTTGTACTAAAAGTTGTTATGGGAGTTTCTTCAATATTAGATTTGTCTATTTTTAAATTTATATAGCCATTATTATCGGTAAAACTATAAAGTGCGTGTGTAAAAATGGTTCTGCGAAGGGCACGATTAAAAATAGGTTTATTCTTCTTTATTTCTGCACTTTCTTTGAGAAGTGCAGCCAGTTCGCTACCTGTTTTTTCATAGGTAACAGCGCTAACTAAGGCTTGTATTTTTTTAGACTTAGAGTTTTTATTGGTAAAGTGTTGTGTGATTCGCTTTTTAATGTTGTTGCTCTTTCCGATGTAGATAATTTCTCCTTTATCATTGTGTATATAGTACACACCTGTTTCGGTAGGTAATTCTTCAATGATATTCTTGAGATTGGAAGCTATTTTTGGCTTTTTGTCGTTCTTTACTGTACTCTTAATGATTACTTTTTCTAAGTCTTTATTAAGTAGCATTTTAAAGAGTTTTACTGTAGCCATAGCATCTCCATTAGCACGATGCCTATCGCTTACAGGTATACCAAGTGCTCTGGCAAGTTTCCCTAAACTATAAGATTCCATGTCTGGAATGAGTTGTTTAGACAGCTCTACAGTACATAACGTTTTTCTTTTGTATGGAAAACCTAAACGCTTAAATTCAGTTTTTAAAATTCGATAATCAAAATCTGAATTATGAGCTACAATAATACAATCCTCTGTAATTTCTACGATACGTTTTGCAACTTCATAGAATTTAGGTGCATTTTTTAGCATGTTAGAATTGATACCAGTTAGGTTAACTACAAAAGGCTGAATTTCTCTTTCAGGATTTACTAAAGAAATAAATTGGTCTGTTACTTTGTGACCATCATAACGATAAATAGCAATTTCTGTAATGCCTTCTTCATTATATTTACCACCAGTAGTCTCTATGTCTAGTATTGCGTAAATTTTTGGTATTAGATATTTTAAATTTAGACTTAGTTTTTAGTTATAATTTCTTGCACCAAATATACTACTTCCTACGCGTATCATATTACTGCCATACTCAATGGCTAGTTTATAATCACCGCTCATGCCCATACTTAGAGTTTTAAGTTTGCAGTTTCTAGTTTGCAGTTGTTTTAATTCTTCAAAAGTAGTTTTAAGAAACTTAAATTCGCTTTCAACTTGAGCTATGTCATCAGTAAATGTTGCCATTCCCATAAGACCAACAATTTTGATGTTTTTTAATTCTGAAAATTCATCCGATTGCAGTAGGGTAGAGGCATCATTTTTAGACATACCAAATTTACTATCTTCTTCGGCTATTTTAATTTGAAGCAAACAATTTATAATCCTATTACACTTTTTAGCTTGCTTATTAATTTCTTTTAGTAGCTTAAAATTATCAACACCATGAATTAAACTCACAAAATCAGCCATATATTTCACTTTGTTGCGCTGTACATGACCAATCATGTGCCATTCTACATCCTTTGGCATTTGTTCATGCTTTTCAACCATTTCCTGAATTTTGTTCTCTCCAAAAATACGCTGACCAGCATTATAGGCTTCCATTAAATCACTTACAGGTTTGGTTTTTGAAACAGCAACTAAAGTGACATGTTCTGGTAAGCTTGATTTTATGTTGTTTAAGTTGTCTTTAATTGTCATGTGAAAAATATTTCAAATTTATTGAGATTCTGAATTAACACTTCGACTGCGCTCAGTGTGACATTTTAGAATTAGACAAGTGTCAATACTCATAAATTGTAATTCCGCTTCTAAGTTTAGGTAAAATATAAGTGCTTTTTGGTGGCATAGTAAGACCTTCGTCTGCAATTTCTTTCATTTGTTGTACAGTTGTAGGACACATGCCAAAGCCAACTTTAAACTTTCCACTATCTACACTGGTTTTTATCGTAATCATTTCGTGTTTGCCATGCACGTATTCAATTCTATTGTCATTGCGTAAATCGTGTATGCCTAGTATAGGCTCTAAAATTGTTTTGTACAAGAGTTGTGCATCAAGTTTATCGAGTGAAGTTTCAAAACTATAATTCGCTTTTCTCAAATAAAGCGAATAGAACTCGCCATCTAGGTACATGCTAAAATGATGCGGTTTAGAAGGACTGTAAGGAGTTAAGCCTCTGTTTTCAATTCTAAAAACAGCATCTAGCTTTATTAAAAATTCTTCTTTTGTTAGTCCGTTGAGATCTTTAACCAATCGACAAAACTCTTGAATTACCAAATCAGATTCGGGTATTAAATACGACATAAAAAAGTTGTAAGACTCAGAGCCATTATGGTTTGGATTCTTTTCTTTTTCTTCTTTATATAATAAATACGAGGAAGCGGATCTGTGGTGACCATCAGCAATGTAGATGGTTTCCATTTTTTTAAATTCTTCTTGAATTTTAGCTATAGTTTCCTCATTATCAATTTTCCATAAATAATGTGTATCTCTATAGGTCATTGTAAACTCAAACTCGGCATGACCTTTTTGGGTTTCTTTAATGATTTCTGAAATAATAGCATTATCAGGATAGGTTAGAAGTACAGGCTCTGCATTAAAACCGACAGTTTGAAGATAGTTTTTAAATGTCTGCTCGCGTTTTGCAATAGTATCTTCATGTTTCTTTATGATGTCATTTTCATAATCTTCGGTACTGGTTGCAGCTATAATACCATTAAATACCTGCTTGTGTCTGTTTACAATTTTATAAGCATAAAGGGATGGCTTTTTTTCGGTAACAAAAATGCCATCTTCCTTAAACTCTTCGTATCTATTTTTTACGAGTTTATAACGCTCTTCGCCTGTAACTTCCCGATCGTATTTATATCCAGGATTTACAATATGAAGAAAGCTGTAAGGATTATAACCCATTCTAGATTCCCTCTCGTCTATGGTATAACTTTGATAAGGACGCGCAGCGACAAGACCAACAATGGCTCTTGTAGGTTTTACTGCTTTGAATGGAATTATTTTAGCCATCTATTAGTTTAAAGTGTAAAGTAATTAGTGTGAAGTGGCAAATTTAATATGCTTATTACTATATGTTTAGTATTCTTTTTTTGAACCAAATTTTTCAGGGTTAAGTATCATATAATTTAACAGTTTAGCAACTTCTAAAGATTCTTCGTTTAACAACTCGAATTGTTCTAAAGAAATGTATTTGCATTCAACAGCGAACTCAAGCCAAGTTTGAGTTTCTCCGTTTTCGGCATCACAGTCGGTAAGCTTACTGATAAAGTGTTTAGGATATCGTCTTTTGCGATAAGCTTCAGATAAATTGGCACAAACACTTCTAGAAGAGCGTCTTATCTGATCTGTAAGTGAGTAAGTTTCTTCTTTTGGAAAAGATTTTGAAATTTCATAAATATCCATCGCTAGTTTAAACCCCTTTCGATAAGCTATTAAATCCTGAACTTTCATACTTTGCACATATTACTTCACACTTTACACTTTACACTTCATACTATAAAAACTGCTTAGATACGTTTTCTGCTTTACGACTTTCTGAATAATCATAAAATCCTTCTCCAGATTTTACTCCCAATTTACCAGCTTGTACCATGTTAACTAACAATGGGCAAGGAGCATACTTAGGATTTTTAAAGCCGTCGTACATTACATTTAAGATAGAAAGGCATACATCCAAACCAATAAAATCTGCTAATTGTAATGGTCCCATTGGGTGTGCCATTCCTAATTTCATTACGGTGTCAATTTCTTGAACACCAGCAACACCATTATATAAAGTCTCGATAGACTCGTTAATCATTGGCATTAAAATACGGTTGGCTACAAAACCAGGATAATCATTAACCTCAGTTGGTACTTTGCCAAGCGTTTTAGATAATTCCATGATAGTATTGGTAACGTCATCACTTGTATTGTATCCACGAATAATTTCTACCAATTTCATGATTGGCACAGGATTCATAAAGTGCATACCAATTACTTTTTCTGGTCTAGATGTTACAGCTGCAATTTGTGTAATTGAGATTGAAGACGTGTTTGTAGCCAAAATTGTAGCTTCATCACAAGCTTCATCTAGCTGCTTAAAAATCTTTAGTTTTAGATCTACATTTTCAGTAGCTGCTTCAACCACAAGGTCAGTATTTTTAACACCATCTACAGTGTTTGTATATGTTGTAATGTTTCCTAAGGTTTCTGCTTTATCGTTTTCAGTGATTTTTTCTTTAGCTACCATTCTGTCTAAATTCTTAGAAATTGTAGCTAAACCGCGTTCTAAAGATGCCTCACTAATATCTATAAGATTTACTTTAAATCCTGATTGAGCAAAAGTATGGGCAATTCCGTTTCCCATTGTTCCTGCTCCTATAACTGCTATATTTTTCATTGAAATTTTATTTCATTCCCACGAAAGAGGGAATTTATTTATTTAATTCATTTTTTATTGTGAGATTCCCATTTTCACGGGAATTAAAACTGATTAATAATCATTGTGGCAACACGTAGCGCTTCTGTGCCATCATGCAATGTTACAATTGGCTTTGTGTTGTTGTTAATGGCATCTGCAAATGTTTCTAGTTCGTCTAAAATGGCGTTATTACCTGCAATTTCAGGGTTGTCAAAATAGATTTGCTTTTTCACACCTTCAGCATTTTGAAGAATCATATCAAAATCACCAGGATTTTCTGGTGCATCTTTCATTTTTACGACTTCACATTTCTTTTCAAGAAAATCTACTGAGATGTAAGCATCCTTTTGAAAGAAACGCGTTTTGCGCATATTTTTTAAAGAAATACGACTTGCTGTAAGGTTTGCAACACATCCGTTTTTAAACTCAATACGAGCATTTGCAATATCTGGAGTATCACTAACTACTGAAACACCACTTGCAGAAACATGTTTTATAGGCGACTGCACAACGCTAAGAATAATATCTATATCATGAATCATTAAATCCAATACCACAGGAACATCTGTGCCACGTGGATTAAATTCAGCCAAACGATGTGTTTCTATAAACATAGGATTTTCTATTTTATCCTTCACTGCAATAAATGCAGGATTAAAACGCTCTACATGACCAACTTGTCCTTTTACACTATGTTCTGCTACTAAAGTTCTTATAGCTTCAGCTTCTTCAACAGTATTTGTAATTGGCTTTTCAATAAAAATATGTTTTCCTTTTTTAATAGCTTGCTTGGCACAATCGTAATGAGAAAGGGTAGGAGTTACGATATCTACAACATCTACAGCATCTATTAATGCATCAATAGAATCGAAATAGGTATACCCAAACTCTTCTACAACGCGTTTTGCATTTTCAGGATCTGCATCATAGAAACCAACTAGCTCATATTTTTCGGATTGATTGAGAAGTCTTAAATGTATTTTTCCTAGGTGACCAGCACCCAAAACACCAGCTTTTAGCATGTTTTTCTGTTTTTTTCAAAAATAATTGATTTGAACGAGATATTTAAGAAAGAGAATCTAAAAAAATGAGAATTCAATAATTGAAAATTGCAATTGCATTTTGCTTTTGTTTGAAGTAATTTAGCCTGAAACTAAACTAAGATTTGAAAGATACATTTAAGCATAAAGGAATGCGTCAGCAACTTGTTGACACTCTGATTAAAAAGGGAATAAAGGATAAAGCTGTATTAAATGCTATAGGTAAAATACCAAGACATTTATTTATGGATTCTGGCTTTATAGACCATGCTTATGTAGATAAGGCATTTCCTATTGCAGCAGATCAGACGATTTCTCAACCTTATACTGTGGCATTTCAATCTGAATTATTACAAATAAAACCTGGTGACAAAGTTCTTGAAATCGGTACTGGCAGTGGTTACCAATGTGCTGTTTTAATAGAACTTGGTGCTAAGGTTTACAGTATAGAGCGTCAGCAGGAATTGTTTAAAAAGACATCTAAATTTTTACCAAAAATAGGGTATAGGGCTAAAAAGTTAATTTTTGGAGATGGTTACAAAGGCTTACCAAAAGAAGCTCCTTTTAAAAGTATTATTGTAACTGCTGGTGCGCCTTTTGTGCCAAATCCGTTGTTAAGCCAACTAGAAATAGGAGGCAGACTTGTAATTCCTGTTGGAGATGATGTACAAACAATGACCCTTTTCATAAGAAAAGGGCCGAAAGAATTTGAAAAGCACGAGTTTGGTGAATTTCGTTTTGTACCTATGTTAGAGGACAAAAATTAATCTACAAACTTTCTATACATTTCTTCACCATTTACTATAGGTATTGTTAAAGTGGTTTTATGTAACTCGACTGTTAATTCTGTACCTGGTTTTGGATGGATTGTAAATTCTTTATCGCTAGAAAAAATCATTAAACCAATTTGTTGCCCAGCTTTTATAATTTGATCATCTGGTTGTAAATCAAAATTAACGGTGTAAAATTCACCTTGTTTTAAATCTTCTTCTTCAGATATTGACTTGTAGTTTTTAGGATCTGCCCAACCACGTGTTATAATGTTATCTGTAATTTTTGAAGCATTATCGTCCCAAGGTAAGGACACCAACCAAACACTTAGGTTAGCTGCTGGTTTATTACTAGATAATGTAATACTCACTTTCGGAACGCCAGAAATATGAATGTCTTTCTTTAACTTTGGTGTTATGTAAAGTAGTCTATGTTCAGAGCTTTTCGCTTTAGCAAGATCTGAACCTGAAAGGGATACATCATCTACAAAAGATTCTGTTGTTTCAGAATTAGGTTTGTCAGGTGTTAAAAATCCATGCGTATTTCCGCCAGCATCAAGGTGTAAAACAACATCTTGTGCATTAGGGTTAGGGTAATCTTTGTATGCTGTTGGTTGAGAAGGGTCATCGTATTCTCTTACGATATACGCCTTGTTTTCTTCTTCGTCAACCCCATTATCTACACCATGAAGATATTTAGTAAACCATTTGTTCATCATTGAAATTGGTGGTGGACCACCATGACCATTTTGATGATAATAAATCTGAGCAGGAAGCCCTTTGTCTTTAGCAGCTTTGTATATTCTATAGCTATGCTCTGGCATTACATTCCAATCGTTAAAACCATGAGACATCAACAATGCAGCTTTCATATTGTCCATTTGGTTAAGATAATCTCTGGCTGCCCACCAGTCACTATAATCACCAGATTGACGATCCATATTGTTCATCATGTCAGTATCTCTAACCACTTTGTTGTTATGAGCTCTGTTTTCTTCATCACCACTGTGAATAAAATCGTAAAGCACATCAATATCTTCACCCAAATAGCCACCAGGAGAACGTACCAAACCGTTAGAACGGTAATAATGATAATACGAGGTATTAGGAGCAATAGGAATAATAACTTCTAAACCTTCAACTCCAGTAGTTGCTGCAGCTAGAGGTAAAGTGCCATTGTAAGATGTACCTGTCATGCCTACTTTTCCTGTGGACCAATAGGCTTTTACTTCTTTTTTGCCATCTCGCTCTGTGTACCCTTTTGCTCTACCGCACAGCCAATCGATAACTGCTTTTGGTGCCAAAGATTCATTGGGTCCACCAACAGTTGGTGCACCATCAGAATATCCTGTTCCTGGTGAAGATGAGTGTACAACAATATAACCTCTAGGTAACCATTTTTTGATATGAGAATACGAAATCATTGGTCTAGGTGCTGCACGTCTTTTTACTTCAGGATGTTTACGAGGCTCAGATTTACCACCAAGTTCTCTTTCTACATTCCACATAATGCCTGGTGTATCTCCAGCCACTCCAGCAAAATATGGACTTGTAACATATATGATAGGTAATTTTAAATCTTCGGTATCTGTTTGTTCTGGTCTGGTAACAGAAACATGCATTCTGTCTAAATCACCATCACCATCTGTATCAAACTCGGTCTCTACCCAAAGATCGTGATGTACCCATTTCTCTGGATTATTGAAGGCTTCAACAATTTGAGCTTCGCCATCTTTGAAAATAGGTGTTGCTTTTTCTGTTGTATCTTGAGCATAGCTTTGGAAAGAAAAAGCAATTGCAAGAGCTAGAATGAAATTGAACTTGAGTGTTTTTAGCATAATATTGTTTTTTCTTTTGATAAAAATAAGATTAATTCTTTGGCAAATAATCTTCAGGAATTGGATTCTCTTCGGTTTCTTGCATCCAGTAAATATTGATAATCCACCAACGTTCGCCATCATTTAGTAACTGAATACTATTAATACCTCTCATAAAAGACTTATCATCGTCTTTATTTTTAAAAGACTCGTAAGTGCTAAACACTTGTGTAATGTTTCCAAATGTTTGAACTTCTCTATTAATTTCAACTTCATGAAATCCGTTTTCCACTAACCATTTTCCTGAGCTATTAATGTAATCGTCAGGTGTCATGTAGCGCGCAATTTGTTTTCCTTCTTTGTTCTTACCAGTAGGAATTAGCTTTGCATTTTTGTGAAACAAATACTTAAATAAAGCCCAATCGCGTTCAAAACCTTTGTCGCCAGAAATGACTGTGTATAGAGTTTCAATGGTGCTGTTTAAAGTTGCTACATTTTTGCTGTAGTCTTTGGTTTCTTCTTGGGCTATGATGTTTAGCGAACTCCCCAGAAAAATAATTAGTAGTAATAATTTATATTTTGACATATTAATTGTTTGGATTGAAACCATAGTAGAATTTATTTAATAATCCGTTTGAACTTTCTAAATTTACAATATCCATAAGCTCTTCAAAATAAGAGCAAATACGCTCCCTGTCTTCTGAATCATAACCAAGTTCAATTTCAGGAAACTTAGCTAATCCACTTTTTATGACATTGAGATAATTTTCTTTTTTAGGCTTTTTACTTTGAGAAACTTTTTGAAAATCTTTGGCAACACTATTTATTTTTTCTGTTAGTATTGGTTTAAGTTTCTCATCTGAAATACCTGGATAAGATCCTTCTTTTATGAACTTTTCCTTGCCAATAAATTCTTTAAATAATTTGTTAGCGTTTTCAGGAGTTATCATTTCACTATTTTTTTGAGCAAATGAATGAGTCAAACTTAAAATAAATAATAATGATATGACCTGTACTTTCATGCTTTAAAGTTAATTTTAAAAGAATTTCAAGCCAAATAAAATAGCATCTCCTTGAAATCCTCCTTGGTAAGAGCGAATATAATCAAACCTTAAGAAACGCCATTTTCCCCAGCCAATATTATCAATTCCAATTGTGAATTCTTGATACGGTTTATTGTCTGGCGTTGCTAAGTTATGCGCACCTACTATAAGGTTGAAGTTCAGCTTGTTTAAACCTGGAATTTTACCCAAAATAAAGCCGTTAAAATCATGTTCGGCATGCATTTCTAGATAACTGTCATTGGTGCTTAAATCGTAATAACCTAGGTTGTTAAAGACGTTGGTGTAATTGCCTCTTTGGCTAACAGCTAACTGATTGCCATTAAAATGTTGGTAATCCATAAAGGCAATATCGTCTGCATTGAAGAATTTACCTGCTCTTAGGTTGTAACTAAAACGCCCTTTATCTGCTAAGGTAAAGCTTTGGTAAAGTCTTGCTTTAAGCTGGTCAAAATTATAATCGCTATTTGTGGCACCAAGACCTTTTTCATAACTCAATACTAGAGTTGGATATTTCTCTGATCTAATATTGAATTTACTATCTGGATAACTCAAGTATTTTTGACCAAAGTTTATTTGAGCTGATAGATTAAACTTAACAATATTATGGTCTTCAAAAGGCGCATCAGTACTTGTTGGGTTAATTGGATTATTACTTAAATATTCCTGATCTGCTCTTGGGTAAAATGCCTGATCTGTGGTATTAAAAAGAGCTGTTCTGTTTTCGTAAGAAATGTTAGAGTACAGATTAAAACCGTTGAATAATTCTTCAGAATAACTGAGTTGAACAAAACGACGCTCGTATAATTTCATGTAGTTTTCTTCAAAAAATAAGCTGGCAACCGAGTTTTCTATTGGCGAAATAGGATTGGCAGGATTAAACTGCTCTACCTTTGTACCTCCCGAAAGCGTTAAGAAACGTCTACTAGTATTGTTAAACTTATACCTTAATGAAGCGGTTGCACGTAAGCGCTCATCTGAAAATCCGTATTGTAAGCTGGCATTAGCATTAAAATAGCGTCTAAATTCATCTAACTGCTTAGTGTAGAACAAATTTAATTGCGTTGTGAATCCCTGAACAGTATTAAACTGCACTCCATTAAAAGGGATGTTGTACCCAAGACTATATTTTTTATAGGAGTTGTTGTATGTGTAACCCAAAACATCACCTAGCTTAAATTTATTTTTTTCACGATCTACAGAATCCAAGTAAGTTTTAGATTCGCGTACAATTTGAATACTGTCTTTTTTCACATAATCTGTACGTTCTTCATCTGTAAGTGGAACAGGTCGTATTTGTTTCCAAAATAGGGAATCCTTTTTGTTAGCTTCATTTTCAAAAGACACGAGCTCTGCACCAAAATCCTTTTGTGTAAGGTTAGAATTGAACTCATAATTACTATAAACAGCAGTAAAACGACCATCACCTTTAATTCCAAAAATGCCATATTTAAAGTCGATACTTTGCGAAATTAAAGCCCATAAATCGTCATTTTTAGAGTAAGAAAAACTTTGTTTTAATGATATAATATCTGCAGCAGGAATTCTGGCTTGAGTGCCTGTAAGATCTAACTCAATGGCGTAGAGTGTCCATTGGTCTTCTACAATATAAATGGTACCTGAAAATACAGGGTCATTTTCACGCTTCGGAATTACATTTATTTTGTTGATGAGGTTGCCATGTTCATCATAAAAGATACCTTCTAATTTATAGCGGTAATAACCAAAGGCATTGTTAGCTATTGGTGACACGATTTGATTACCAAATTCTACTGTATTGTTATAAAAATTATAATATACATCTTGTGCATTATTGAAACTAAAACCATTATCATCACCACTTACTTTGGAGGCTGTAATTTTTTCTTTAAGTTGATTTGGTCTTAAATATTGAATTTTTGAAATGGTTTCAGATAGATAGATAATACCACTTCTCGTAGAGTCTAAACCACCACCAAGATCACCAATTTCTTGGCCCAGAATTTTTTCTGGAGCATCTTTAATTCTTATCAATCCACGAGAATAGAAGTCGGCTTTAAAGGATTCAATTTTCTCAAGGTTTTCTTTGCGCTTGGCAATGGTTTGTCTAATTATTGCGTTCGCAGGATTGTCTTCTGATGCTACCACGACTTCATTAAGAGAAACCGATTCTTCTTCTAAAATGATATCAATTTTAAAAGGTAATGAAGTAATATCAACAGTCTTTTTTACTGTTTTATAGCCTAAATACGTATAAACTATGGTGTATGATTTTTTTTCTGAAACAGAGAGTTCATAGTAACCATCGTCATTACTTGTGGTACCTTTATAGGTGTTTTCTATTAAAATGTTTACAAATGGTAGTGGTTCACCTTTAGTGTTGGTAATGGTTCCTGTAATTTGGGCAGAAGCTAAGGAGCAAAATGAAAGTAAGATGAAAAAGAGTAATCGTTGTTGCATAGATGTTGATTGATGGTTAAACTTAAGACATAGATTTTATCTCACAAAAAAGATGCCTTTTTAATTACAGACGTAATTTTAGCAATAAAGGTTGCCTGTAGCTGAACCAAACTTAGAGTAAAATGAAATATGTAAAAGTTATAACAATCCTAAAGTTATCGAAAACTTTTCTTAATGCGGTCTAAATTGCGCTTATTGTCACGATCTTTTATGGTGTCGCGCTTATCGTATAGTTTTTTACCTTTTCCTAAAGCGATTTCTAATTTGGCCAATCCATTTTCGTTAATGAATAAACGGAGTGGGATAATAGCATTTCCCTTTACATTAACTTCTTTTTCAAGCTTTTTAAGTTCACGTTTATTAAGCAATAACTTACGCTCTGCTTTTGGTTTGTGGTTGTAGTAGTTACCAAAGGCATATTCTTCAATGGTCATATTGATGACAAAGAGTTCACCACGATCATTAAATTCGCAAAAACTTTCGGCAATAGAAGCTTTGCTGGCTCTAATAGATTTTATTTCTGTACCAGTTAAAACAATTCCAGCAGTATACTTATCAAGTATTTCGTACTGAAACTTCGCCTTTTTGTTAAGTATGTTAACCTTTTTTTGCATGGTTGGCAAAGATAGTAAGAAAGTAGCAAGAACAAAGTACAAAAGTGCGAAGTGTGTTTTATTGTAAACTATTACTTAGTTTTACGACTTTGAATACCGAAATCATTGACATGAAATATTTATACTTGGTTCTTTTTGGATTAATGCTCTTTAGTTGTAAGGAGGAAAAACAAGTTGTAAACCTTACGGCAGATGAAATTATTTCTAAATCTATTGAGAAAGCAGGAGGTAAGGCCTTTGATAATTCTGTAATACGCTTCGATTTTAGAGATAAATTTTATGTAGCTAGGCGAGATAAAGGTCAATTTTCATTGATAAGAATGTTTAAGGATGGTAATGACTCTGTTTTCGATTTGTTAACTAACAGTAATTTTGACCGTTTTATAAATAATAGTCGCGTTATTTTAGAAGATAGTTTGAAAGCAAAATTTACGGCTTCGGTAAACTCAGTACATTATTTTTCGGTTTTACCCTACGGATTAAATACTGCAGCAGTTAATAAAACTTTGTTAGGTGAAGAACAAATTAAAGAAAAGAACTATTACAAAATTAAAGTAACGTTTAATCCCGAAGGCGGAGGAGAAGATTATGAAGATATCTTTGTGTATTGGGTTGACAAAGAAGATTTTAACGTAGATTATTTAGCCTATTCATATAACGAAGATGATGGAGTAGGTACACGATTTAGAAAAGCTAATAATGAGCGTTATGTAAATGGATTACGCTTTGTAGATTACAATAACTACAAGACTGAACATAATGAGTTAGAACTATTTGATTTGGGAAAAGCTTTTGAAGAAAACAAGTTGAAATTATTGTCTAAAATTGAATTAAAAAATATTGAAGTAGAATTATTAAATCAATAAAAAACGAAGGTGTTTCTATAAATTCAGAAACACCTTCGCATTCTTAATATAATTTAATTATTTATCGACCTAAATAGCCGCCATCAACAGGAATAATAGTTCCGGTAACATAATCACTTGCTGGAGAAGCCAAGAACACTGTAAGTCCTTTTAAGTCTTCACCAGTTCCCCAACGTTTCATAGGTACACGCATAAAAACTTCATCAGTTCGTTTTTTATCATTAATTAAAGCTGTGTTTAATTGTGTATCCATATAGCCTGGAGCTATTGCGTTAACGCAAATTCCTTTTTCGGCTAAATCATTAGATAGCGCTTTGGTTAACTGACCTACACCACCTTTAGATGCTGCATAAGCAGGAATGGTAATTCCGCCTAAAAAGCTCATTAACGAAGCAACATTTATAATCTTACCACCATTATTTTTTAGCATTGTGTTGGCTGCATATTTACAATAATAAAAGGTGGCATCTAAGTTAATAGCAATAACCTTGCTCCATTCTTCTTCAGGGAATTGCTCACTAGGATACCGTCGTTGTATACCAGCTGAGTTGACTAAGATATCTAGTTTACCTCCAAGAATTTCCAAGGCTTTTTTGTAAGAACTTTGTACTTCATCAATTTTACTAATATCAGCCTTAATAGCTTCTACTTTGAGTCCATTTTTTTTGAAGTCCTCACAAAAATCATACATTCTGTCATCAATATCTATGATAACAACTTGCGCTCCAGCTTCTGCTAAAGCCTCTACCATTGATCTGCCAAGGTCTCCTGCACCTCCGACAACAATGGATTTTTTGTCTTTTAAATTAAATTTCTCTAAAACATTAATACTCATTTTTGGTTTGATTGATTAGGGTTATTATAGTTAATGATGACTGTAGTCATCAGTATTCCATAAATCGGTCCATTCTAACACCATGTCTTCTCCGTTTTCGTCTCGTATATCTAATATGTTTTGAATGTCTAAAATGGTTTGATTGGTTTCTGCAACTGAGTCTGAAACCGTATATATTCTATAAAGCACTTGCCTTTCTGTGCCAATCATAGCTGGTAGTACTTCGTCTCCTTCCTTAAAGCGCTCTACAACAAAAATTACATTTTTATGATTTTTAAGTTCTTCTAAACCTTTTATTGATGTGATTTTACCAGCTTTTAAAAGCACCCAAACAGAGCACGCTTTTTTGCCACGTAACATATAATCGTTTTGTTCGGCAAAATTGTCTTCACCAAATACACCTGTTAGAGCAAAATTTAAGAGCATGTTTCTATGGTCAAAACCATTAATATGTGCTAAATGAATATGAGGAGCTTCTCCTTGTAATCTAAATCCTGGGTCATAGCTGTAGAATACACCATTTTCAACAAAAAACTGAACATTTAAAACACCATTTTTTACTCCAGTGGCTTTAAATAATTCACATAATTTTGGATGAACAGTGTCTACAAACTCTTTAGTAAGTTTAGAAGGATATAATGTGGCTAGTCCTATTGGGCTAGAGTTACCTTGTATTCTTGTTAAACATCTGTCATATACGGCAGATAAATAAGGAACACCATCTTTAAAAGTGTAATAAGCGGCCATATCGTGACAACTAGAGTCCATATACTTTTCAACTAATACAATTCCTTTCTTAGAGAATTGAAGAACATTTTTTACGGTTTCGTTATAATCCTCTTCGTCTCTACATATCTTCATTCCAACACCACCACCACTATCAACGGGTTTTACCATCAATGGTAGATCTACGTTTTTAGGTTTCCTAATTGGTTCGCCTTTTTTAAGATAAATACCTGGTATGTCTAGTACGTCATATTTTTCACAGTAACGTTTGTAACCATCTTTACTGCAAAATGCTTCAATAGTACCGTCTGTTGCGTAACAAGGTAAACCAAGTCTATCACAGATTTCTTTATATGGTTTTACCAAAATATCAGCAACACCAACAAGAACAGCATCAACCTTATTATCTTTGGCAACTTTTACAATGCCATCGATGTCAAAGCCATCTATATCATAGGTTTCGGCAGCAAATTTCTTTGCTGGAGCATCTGGGTTTGGGTCTATTACAATGGTGTGTAATCCCATATTATTTGCAAATTCTACTAAAACTCCGGTTTCTGGATTACCGCCAAGAATAATTATTTTTTTCATTGTTATTAATTTTTAAGGGTTTTAACTTTTAGGAGTTAGGGAATTATTAGTTTTTTGGTTGAATATAAAATCTTTATCAAAGCCTAAATCATTTAGAAGGCTATTAATTTTTGCTTCGTTTGTATTGGTTTTAACAATTTTGGATTGATTAATACCCATCAATTCCAGTTCTTCTTTTAAAGACTTATGGGTTGAAGGATTAATGGTAGCTATTATTAAATAATCAAACTCATTATTATAAATACTGCTAATAGGATTAACAGTGTTTTCGCCAATTTTTAAATCGTGATAATCTACATCTATCCATTTTATGATTTTAAAATAATCTGTTTTTAAATTGGTAGAGAGGATGTGTTGACCAAAGGATCCAGAGCTGTAAACCACAACTTTAGAACCTTTTTCAGTCTTTAAAAATGGATTAAACCAAGTGTTATCTTTTTCGTTGTATATAAGTCCGCCAGATCTTACCAATATTTGGGAATAGAGATAATATGTTATTTGTGTGTTTAGATTTTCCTCATCTAAAACATTGCTTAATTTAGTTTTAAGGAAGTTCATTAAAAGACCAAGTCGGTAGTATTCTGTCTTTGGGTTTTCAACAGATTTTACTATAGAGTCGTGTCTTTGTCTGTAATAATAAAGTGGTATTTTGCTTATGACTAAACGTTTGGTGAGTGCTAAATAAGAATATGTAATAGCAGCATCTTCACCCATGACGACATCGTTAGGAACATCGTAAAGCACCTTTTCTAAAAGCTCTTTTTTAAAAAGCTTATTCCATACGTATGTAGACATACCATGTTCACAGAACTCACCATTGAATATGGCTTTTGGTAAAATTTCAGATTTAAGTTTAGCTTCATCATAAAAACCAGGATTCTTTGGTTTTATGGTTTCAATTTTACCGTCAAATTCTCTAAAGTGTCCCGTTACAGCTAAATCAGCATCGTTAGCTATGGCTAATTTGTACAAGGTATCTAGATAAAAATGATCTACCCAATCATCGCCATCTACATAAGCAATATGTGTACCTAGCGCAGCTTCTAGACCAGCTTTTCTAGCTGATAATAATCCGCCATTTGGTTTATGAATTACTTTTATTCTACTATCATTCTTGGCATAATCATCACAAATTTGAGGACAGTTATCAGGACTACCATCATCTACCAATATTAACTCAAAGTCTTTAAATGATTGTTCTAGTAGACTTTCAATACATTGTGCTAAGTATTTTTCTATACGGTAAATAGGAACAATAACACTAATTTTTATAGAGCTCATACTTATATATCTTGACTTATTTCTACATAAAATAATCCACTACCATTTTGATAGCTTTTATCCTCATCATTCTTTGCTGTTGTGACGTATAAGTTTGATTTGTCATCAAAACAACACGATGTTACATTTGTATGTGGAAGCGTTATTTCATTAACTTTTTTTCCTGTTGAAGGATTCCATTTCGAAACACAAGCGCCTCCCCATTCAGCAATCCATAACATTCCATATTTGTCTATACACATTCCGTCAGGACTACTATCTCCATCAAATGCTATAACGTAATCTAAAAACTCAACGTTTCCTGTTTCAATATCATAATTATACTTAGCAACTTTTTTAGTTGGAGTGTCAATAAAATAGAGCGTTTTATTGTCTTTAGTAAAAGCTAATCCGTTAGAAATGGTGGTGTTTTTTATTAGCACTTTAGATTCGCCGTTATGGTAGGAATATACATTTCCTATTCCGTTAATCACTTCAGGATAACCCATTGTGCCAATAATATATCTGCCTGCTGCGTCTTCTATGCCGTCATTGTAACGTACATTATTATCGATATTTATCTGGAATTTGAATGTAGATTTTAAAGTGCTAAAATCTATTTCATAAAATCCGTTTTTTGAAGCAACGAGTACGACTTTGTTTGAAACAACATAGACATTGCTCGTAGGTGAGTCTAACTTTACACTTAATATCTCTTTTGTGTTAGGATTATAACAATATACCAAGCCATCTAAGATTGATACAAAATATAAAAGTTGATGTTTTGAATCGAAAATTGGACCTTCAAAAAGTTCGGCAGATTGGGAGAAGTAAATTAAGTTTTTTGTCATTACATATTGCTTAAATATATTCTCCTCCTGTTACTCTCATTATAGATCCTGTTGTCATTGCAGAATCATCTGAAATAAAATACATAACTGCAGGTACAGGATCGTTAGGCGTAAGCATGCGTCCCATTGGAATTATCTCGCTTGCATTACTTTTTAATTGCTTTTCGCTTATGCCTTCTTGCTCACGAAGTTGAAGTTCTCCTTCGGTACTAGTCCAACCCATTACTAAATAATTGGATCTAATGCCGTACTTTGCATAATGGTGCGCAATATGCGTAGAAAGTGTATATAATGTTCCTTTGGTTAAGGCGTATGCAGTGCGGTCTGCCTGACCATAATCCATGTGTGCTGACCCAAAGAATACAACAGAACCACCTTTTTGTTCTATCATAGATCTTAATACGTGTTTCAGTAAAAAATATGGCGCTTTTAGGTTGACATTAAATACCTTGTCGTAGATGTCTTCGTCAGTGTCAATCAACGATGCAACAGGAGTAATACCTGCATATAGAATAAGTGCATCAATTTTTTTGAAACGCTTTATGGTTTCTTTGTAATAATCTTCGATGCCATCAATAGATGTAAGATCAATTTTATGAAAGTATAATTTATCCTTGTTATTAGAGGATTGTATAATTTTTTGGGCATCGTCGGCATCTCTTCCACAAAAAGCTACATTATATCCTTTTTTTAAGCTGGCCTTAAGTATTTCTTTTCCAACACCTTTGGTGCCACCTAATAACATTACAGTTTTCATAAATAGTTTAAATCAATCTTTTATAATTAATGTTCTCAAAACTAGTTATTTATTTTTAGAAATTAATTTTTTTATCTGTGTATTGATACTATTTACGGTAAATAGGTAAAATGCAAAAATATGGGTTAAATAGAGGAAGGTTTTTATTCAATTTTCAGAAGAGTGGAACTTTCTGTATTATCGGTTATCGTTACAATGTAGAGGTTGGCATTGTTACTTTCGTCTATTTGATTGTATTTTTTTTCGTTTAGTAAAGCATTTGTTAGCATAGGTGTGGTATTGCTATGACCAACTACTAAAACCGTTTTTCCTTTGGTTTCTTTAATAAAATCCTCAAGTTTTAAATTTCTAGGATCGTAAAAGGTAATATCTACATTGTTTGCTTTGGCGGTAGGCTCTGCGGTTTCCTTAGTTCTGTTATAATCAGTGGAGTAGACCATATCGAATTTAAGATCTCCAAAAACTTTAGTCCAATTTTCTGCACGCTTTTTGCCTTCCTCAGTTAAATGCGGATCTTTATTTGTTTTATCCGATTCGTCCTTTTCTGCATGTCGAATGAGATAGTAGGTTGTGACTTTTTGTTCTTTTTCAGGAGTCTCCTGAGCAAAAATGTTGAATGAAAGTAAAAATAGCAGACTAAAGAACAGAGATTTCATTTTGAAAGATAATTAGTTAAACCTCTCAAAAATAGACTAGAAAAAATCAATTTACTTCTAAAAGAGTGTTAAATATCTATTGCAAATGATTTAAAACAAAAGTAGGGCCATCAACATAAGCTGTGCCAAAGCTAAGAGTGTTTTCTTCAATCCAAAATTCGTTTTTATTACCATTTAAGAATAAAAACTCATACATCTGTTCATTGTTGTTACAATTTAAAGTCAAACAATCCAATTCTATAGAATAATTCATTGTTTCAGAATTAATATCTGCAACATTACTTATAATTTCTAGGGTTCCGTTTGAGTAAAATTTATAAATAACATCTTCGGGATTGTATAAAGTTTCTGTTTGACCTGCAAACCCATTAATAATAATTTTATCGAGTTGCCAATTACCAACTATTAAATCATTATTGGAAATATCGTCGTCGTTAGAGCAGTTGCTTAAAAAAAATAATAAAAAGGGTAAGAACAAGTATTTTAACTTCATAATAGTTTAGTCTTTGATTCTATCTACAAGATACGAAATCTTAAAAAGGTTGCGCTATGAGATGTTAAATTTAAGCTAGCTCTAAAGCTATTTCAATCATTTGCTTAAATGTGGTTTCACGTTCTTTGCTTGTAGTTTTTTCACCTGTCACCAAAGAATCCGAAATCGTTAAAATAGCAAGTGCATTGACATTATGTTTTGCCGCCACAGTATAAAGACCTGCAGCTTCCATTTCCACGCAAAGTACTCCAAATTTAGACCACTTTTTGTAGGACTCTATGTTGTCTTCATAAAATTCATCTGAAGATAAAACGTTACCAGCATGGATAGGAATATTCTTGGCTTCAGCAGCTTTCACAGCTTTTAAGAACAAACCAAAATCTGCTGTAGGTGCATAGTCTGCACCACCAAACCTTAGTTCATTAACACCAGAAGTGGAAGAAGCTGCCATTGCTAAAACAACATCTCTAATTTCTACATGTTTTTGGTAAGAACCTGCGCTACCAACTCTTATTAAATTTTTTACACCAAAGTCTTTTATAAGCTCATTGGCATAGATAGATATACTAGGAATACCCATACCAGAACCCATAGTTGACACAAGTTTGCCTTTATAAGTACCTGTATAACCGTACATACCTCTTACTTCGTTAAAGCAAATAGGGTTTTCAAAAAAAGTTTCAGCAATCCATTTAGCTCTTAGAGGATCGCCTGGTAATAAAATTGTTTCTGCTATATCGCCTTTCTTGGCGCCAATGTGTACACTCATGCGGTAAAGTTAAGCAAAGTGTTTCAATTAATATGAAGATTTTGAAGTTTGATTGGTCATCATAGCAACACCTGATGAAGCGCCAATTCTATGTACGCCAACTTCTATATATTTTAGAGCGGTTTCAGCATCTCTAATACCTCCAGAAGCTTTAATTTTTAATTGGTCTCTTACAGTTTTTTTTATGATTTTTACAGCTGTGAGTGTAGCGCCACTCTTGGAAAAACCTGTTGAGGTTTTTACAAAATCAGCTTTGGCATCAATACATATTTCACAAGCCTTTACGATTTCATTTTTAGAAAGTTCACTTATTTCTAAAATAACTTTTAAAGGTATTAAGCCTATAGCGCGTTTTACGTCACTAATATCTTTAAGTACAGCAACATAATTTTTACTTTTTAGACGACCGATGTTCATTACCATATCAATTTCAGAAGCACCTTGTTCTATTGCTTTTTTTGCTTCAAAAATTTTAGCTTCGGTAGACATGGCTCCAAGAGGAAAACCAACTACGGTACAAACTTTTACTTCAGAACGTCCAAGGGCTTGTTTTGCAATAGGAACATAGCAGCTGTTTACGCAAACAGAATAAAAATTGTATTTTAATGCTTCTTCGCAGAGTTTAAGAATATCGGCTTCAGTTGCTGAGGGACTCAATAGGGTGTGATCTATATATCTGTTCAATTCCATGTATTAATAAGTAGGGTTTATCAAATAATTAACTATAGTAATCCCCATGTGTTAGAGGGAAAACTACAACAAGTTTAATCGTTTCTTAAGTTTAATTGGAATTAAATAGCTCGACAAAATTAATAATAAATCCGTTAAAATGCATAAAGGAATTTAAAATAAATTGTGCATTTCATCGAAAAAGTTTCGTTGCTCATCAATTAGCTGAAATACAACTTCTTATTTTTTTATTGATAATTGTGGTTGCTTTTATTACGGTTTCAAATCATGAAAACACATGATAATTATCAGTATTTAAGGATTTATTAGCATTTATTTTTGCTGAAAACTTAAATATTTTAACATGAAAAATTTATTATTATTTACTTTATTGATAGGGTTAACATTCAACCTAAGTGCACAAGACACTGATGCTACTGATGATTATAATAAGTGGCAAGCACGTTTAAGATTAATTTCTGTAATACCTTCTCCTGATGATGATATTGATGGTGCTGATGTAGATATTAGCACGGCTTTTGTTCCAGAATTAGACTTCACTTATTTTTTCTCTAAAAATTTGGCTGTTGAGTTAATATTAGGTACAACAAAACATAATGTAGATTTAGATATTGATGGTGGTGGATCTCTAGATTTAGGACACGTTTGGTTATTGCCTCCAACTTTAAATTTGCAATACCATTTTTATGCTAACGATTTTAAACCATATGTAGGAGCAGGTGTTAATTATACTATATTTTATGGTGTTGATGAAGGTGACTTAGATGATATAGAGTATGATAATTCATTTGGTTTCTCTTTACAGGCAGGTTTGGATTATAATTTAAATGATAAGTGGTTCTTAAACTTAGATGTAAAGAAATTATTCCTTAAAACTGATGTTACGGTAAATGGAGCACCTGATACATCAGAAGTTAATATCGACCCATTAATAGTTGGTCTTGGTGTTGGTATGAAGTTTTAAATTGAAACAATTATTTGGAAAAAAAGAGCCTTTTTAAGGCTCTTTTTTTGTTTACTCTAGTACAGCTGTAACTGTGTATCCGGCATTCCTTAAAAGCTGTATAACTCCATTCTCCCCTGGAAGGTGACCTGCGCCAACACCAAAAAATGTCGGTTGCTCTTTGGCATATTCACCAATTTTTGAAATCCAGTTTTTATTACGTTGCTCCAAAAGTACATCTTGATGTTTTGACATGGTACTATTAGTATCATCATCCATTATATCAATTAGTGCGTTAATATCTTCTTCCTTATAAATTTTAAGCATTTTAGAAAACGTTGTTTTATCGAATGCTAGATTGTCTTTAGCCATTCGGATTAAATCTGCATACTGATCCTCTAGAGGTATGCCATCAAAAACCTTTATTTGTTCTTCAATGGTCTCTAGGCCATAGATTTCCTCTTTTTGCTCTGATGCAATTTTGGTTAACTCTAATTCAAAAGATTGCATCTGGCAATCAATCATTTTAGGGTAAAACATAGACATAAGGAAAAAAGGTTTCACATTTTCTAATAGCTTTACAGACATGCCCATATTATTGATAAAAAGAGAGTCAATTGATTTGTATTCTTCGTCAGATACAAAATCTTTTAATGTTTTTCCGTCTTTTAGATACATGCCTTGCATTACTTTGCTTTGCATGCTAGGATCGTCCATATCTAGTTCCATAACTATCTGAGTAGTTTCGTCTAGGGCTTTTTTTACATCATCCTCTAGAGTAGCATCACATGTCATGTGGATAGTTCCGAATAAATACGAAGGAGATTCTAGTCCATTACCTTCAATTTTCCATAAGGTTGAATTTTCTAATTCTTGAGCAGTAATTGAAAATATTGATAGTGTTGTAATAACAAGTAGCGATAAAATACGTTTCATAATAGATGGTTTATTTTATAAAGTGCTTAAAATTTCATCTGTTTGTAGTCTAATAGAGCAATTTGTTACAAAAAGGAAAGCAACACATCCAAAATCCGATAGCTTTTCGAATCTATTTCAGTGTTGCTTTAACCAACCAATCAATATAAAGACTATTTACAGACTATATTGTTACAGTCTGTTTATAACTCTTCTACAACTAAATCTCCTTGGTTTCTAAAAACCAATTGTCCGTCAAACTCATCAAGAAGAATAATACTGTCTGTTGTTACTTTTCCAGCTAAGATTTCTTTACTCAACTGATTTAGAACTTCTTTTTGTATGACTCGTTTTACAGGTCTTGCACCATACTCAGGATTATAGCCTTTGTCTGCTAAATACGCTTTTGCTTCTGGTGTAGCATCAAAGGTTATGCCTTGTTGCGCTATCATTTTGGTGATACCTTTTAATTGTAAATCTACAATGGCAACAATGTTTTCTTTAGTTAAAGGTGTAAACATTATAGTATCATCAATACGGTTTAAAAACTCAGGTCTTACACTTTGTTTTAATAAGCCTAATACATCAACTTTGGCAGCTTCCATGGCAGATTCAATATCCTTGGTAGCCTCAAAACGTTCTTGTATAATTTGGCTTCCCATGTTAGAGGTCATGATGATGATCGTGTTTTTGAAATCAGCAATACGACCTTTGTTATCCGTTAAACGTCCTTCATCCAATACTTGTAATAATATGTTGAAGGTATCTGGATGGGCTTTTTCAATCTCATCTAGCAATACTACTGAATACGGTTTACGTCTTACAGCTTCTGTTAACTGCCCACCTTCATCATAGCCAACATATCCTGGAGGTGCACCAACCAATCTACTTACGGCATGACGCTCTTGATATTCACTCATATCTATACGTGTCATGGCATTTTCATCATCGAATAAGTATTCTGCTAATGCTTTTGCCAGCTCTGTTTTACCAACACCAGTTGTACCTAAGAATAAGAAGGTACCAATAGGTTTGTTTGGGTTTTGCAGACCTGCTCTAGATCTACGCACAGCATCACTCACGGCTTCAATAGCTTCTTCTTGGCCTACCACACGTTTGTGTAATTCGTCTTCAAGATTTAAAAGCTTTTCGCGCTCGCTTTGTATCATTTTGGTTACAGGAATTCCTGTCCATTTGGCAACAACATCTGCGACATCTTCATAAGTAACTTCCTCTTTAATTAAGGCGTTGTCTTGCTGTTCTGCCAGTTGTTTTTGATACTCTTCAAGCTTTTCAGTCGCTTCTTTTATCTTTCCGTAACGGATTTCTGCAACCTTACCATAATCACCTTCACGCTCTGCACGTTCAGCTTCAAGCTTATAGTTTTCTATTTCTTGCTTTATGTTCTGCACGTTTTCAACCGTTTCTTTTTCAGACTTCCACTTGGCATTAAGCTCATTACGTTCTTCTTTAAGGTTTGCCAATTCAGCTTTTAAGGCTTTTAATTTGGTTTCGTCCTTTTCACGTTTAAGAGCTTCGTGCTCAATTTCAAGCTGCATAATCTTACGGTCCAGAACATCTAATTCCTCTGGTTTAGAGTTGATTTCCATACGTAACTTAGAAGCTGCTTCATCCATAAGGTCAATCGCCTTGTCTGGTAAGAAACGATTGGTAATGTATCGGTTTGATAACTCTACAGCACCAATAATAGCTTCATCCTTGATACGCACTTTGTGGTGTGCTTCGTACTTTTCTTTAATACCACGAAGGATGGAAATGGCACTCTCTGTATCTGGCTCATTTACCGTTACCTTTTGGAAACGTCTTTCTAATGCTTTGTCTTGCTCGAAGTACTTTTGGTACTCATCTAGGGTAGTGGCACCAATGGCTCTCAGCTCTCCACGTGCTAAGGCAGGTTTAAGGATGTTTGCTGCATCCATAGCTCCCTGGCCACCACCTGCGCCAACAAGGGTGTGGATTTCGTCAATGAATAGGACGATATCACCTTCGCTAGTGGTTACTTCTTTGATAACGGCTTTAAGTCGCTCTTCAAACTCACCTTTATATTTAGCACCTGCAATTAATGCTCCCATATCCAAAGCAAAGATTTGCTTGTCCTTTAAGTTCTCTGGAACGTCACCATCTATGATACGATGTGCTAAACCTTCTGCAATGGCTGTTTTACCAGTACCTGGCTCACCAACCAAGATTGGGTTGTTTTTGGTACGACGTGATAGGATTTGAAGTATTCTACGAATCTCTTCATCGCGACCAATAACAGGGTCTAGCTTGCCATCTTGTGCTAACTGGTTGAGGTTTTTAGCGTATTTGTTTAAGGAGTTATAGGTTTCCTCTTGGCTTTGAGAGGTTACTCTATCGCCTTTACGCAGTTCCTCAATGGCTGAGTTGAGTCCTTTTTCTGTAACACCTTGGTCTTTTAGTATCTGGGCGATTTTGCTGTTGGACTTAAATATTGCCAATATTAAATGCTCTATAGATACGTAGTCATCGTTCATTTTTTTGGCGATGATCGATGCTTCGTTTAGGGCTTTGCTAGCTTCGCGAGAGAGCATGATGTCTCCTCCTGAAACTTTAGGAAAGCTCTGTAGTTCTTTGTCTAGTATTTGTTGTAATAATGAGACATTAACATTCAGCTTTTTAAGGATGAATGGTAGTACGTTTTCATCAACTTCGAATAGGGCTTTGAATATGTGCTCGTTTTCTATTTGTTGATGCCCAAAGCCTTGTGCAAGCTGTTGTGCTTGCTGTATGGCTTCTTGCGATTTTATGGTATAATTATTAAAGTTCATATTGTGTTTTGTTTTAGTGTTATTACGATGCGTAGGATGTTGTAATCTACTAAGAGATTCTTCGCTTACGCTCTGAATGACATCTTTATTGTTTTATTTTATTGTTGTGTTTGGTTATCTTTAGGCAATTATCTTACCATTTGTATTTGGTACTATAAAAACGACAAAATGACTGATTTTATTGGGTTTGAAATGACTTTTTGTCTGTTGTTTGTTGTGGTTGTGCTAATGGGTTGACCTGGCTTATACCCGAAGCATACCCGAAGGAGACCCGAAGGAAAGCCGGAGGAGACCCGAAGGAGATACGGGTGAACCCTTTGTTTGAGGTTGCTATGCTGTGGTGTTGTGATGGTGGTTCTCGATACAAAATGCTGGCGCATTTCACTCGAACTGACGTAGGATAGAGGTTTGGTGGTTCTTGATATTTTTTGAGACTGCTTCGTGCCTCGCAGTGACGGTTTGTTATTGTTTTGGTTTTATGATAGGGTTCTCGATACAAAATGCTATTGCATTTCACTCGAACTGACGTAGGATAGAGGTTTGGTGGTTCTTGGTGTTTTTTGAGACTGCTTCGTGCCTCGCAGTGACGGTTTGTTATTGTTTTGGTTTTAGGATATGGTTCTCGATACAAAATGCTGGTGCATTTCACTCGAACTGACGTAGGATAGAGGTTTGATGGTTTTTGATATTTTTGAGACTGCTTTGTGCCTTGCAGTGACGGTTTGCTGTTGTTGTGGTTTTGTAATAGGGTTCTCGATACAAAATGCTATTGCATTTCACTCGAACTGACGTAGGATAGAGGTTTGGTGGTTCTTGATATTTTTTGAGACTGCTTTGTGCCTTGCAGTGACGGTTTGCTGTTGTTGTGGTTTTATGATAGGGTTCTCGATACAAAATGCTGGTGCATTTCACTGGAACTGACGTTAAAAAATAGATTTAAAATGTTTAAAAAATTGTTTGGAAAGCCCTCTTACGCTAAAGCTACAGAGGATGAAGAAAAAAAGATACTGCCTTGGATTGCTCTGAACGGTATTGACCAATTGGATGCTATTGCTGAGCGGTCTAAAGGGAAAACGCAGCTTATTTTTAAGCACTCTACGCGTTGTGGGATTAGCAGAATGGTGATGAACCAGTTTGTTGCTGCCTATGATTTGGACTTAAATGCTGATTTGTATTATTTGGATTTGCTGAGTTATAGGGATGTGTCTAATGAGGTGGGTTACAAATTTGAAGTAATGCACGAGTCTCCGCAACTTTTGGTGATACGCAATGGAGTAGTGGTGGCGCATGCGAGCCATGGTGGGATAAATGATATGGATTTGGGGCCATATATCTAAAACTGTGTACGGTTTTGAATGTGCTAAGGTGCGACATAACGCACTTTTATATGGTTATGCCATAATTTGCTAAAAGGTACTGAATAACACATAATTAGGGTTGTATATGCGTACTTTTTTGGCTAGGTTTGTATATACTAACGTTGTGCAAAATATGAAAACAGCACTTTACATATTAATATTTTTAGCTTTTGAATTGGGATTCGGACAACAAACCGACAAAGATTCTGAAGAAAATCTGACTGTAACTTCGACTAATTGGATTACCGAAAATTGTTCCGATTTAGAAAATGTTTATGAAAATAACGAATGTGTGCGTAATGAGATAAACAAATTCATTAATAGAAAATTTAATTTTCCAGAAGATATAAAAAAAGGGAATTATACTATTCCAGTAAATATTGCAGTTGACCAAAAAGGGATTATTAAAAAAATAAATGCGAGAGGCGAAAATGCAAAACTGAATTCTGAATTAGAAAGAGTTATTAGCTTATTCCCAAATAAATTAAAACTGATTGACCAAAATGGTGTTGTTTATGAACATAGCGGAATTTTTCGCTTTTATATAAATGTGGAATAAAATACGTTGCACAACAACGTGTATAGCTCATTGCGGCTGAATTTCCTCGCGGAAATTCAATCTTATTCGCTATCTTTCGGTTACGGCGGAAAATCATAGCTGATTTTCCGCAACGAGCCATACACAAAACCGTTGTGGTTAATTTGAAAAATGGACAGTCTACTAAAACAAATATCAGAGAAAGCAATCGA